>Ga0209117_1000042_pt1 | contig 113448 bp, 98 predicted proteins | sample BlaSpr_A8_OM2_M2_FD_187978 | JGI IMG/M metagenome (GOLD analysis project Ga0209117, IMG submission 187978) | Forest soil microbial communities from Thunder Bay, Ontario, Canada - Black Spruce, Ontario site 2_A8_OM2_M2 (SPAdes) (version 2) | ecosystem: Environmental > Terrestrial > Soil > Boreal... | reverse complement strand
CTCTAGACGAGCCGCCTCTCAAAACGGGAGTACCGCAGCTTGTTTTCAATGCCCAGCACAAATATGCCAGCGCGAAAAAACGCTTCGAGGCGCATCTCGCTTCTCTGAGAAGCACAGGCAAATCTGCGGAAGCTGCTGCTCTCGAATCCCGGTTGCGCGAGCGAGATTCAACCGCCGGTCTTGACGAAAAGTATCACAACGCCATGCAGGCCAGCACTCAAGCTGTAACGGAAAAGCGATTTGAAGATGCGATAAAGTCCGCCAAGGAAGCTATTGCCATCGCGGAAAAGCTGCAGCCGCAAGATGGCCGCTTACCCGAGGCTGTTGGACAGCTTGCCAATGTGTACTCCTGGCGTATGGACCGTAAGAACGCCTTAGATACTTACAAACGCCAATTGCTCTTGGCTGAAAAGGTTTACGGTCCGCAGTCCCCACAACTTGCCAGGCCATTGGGAAATATGGCCATGACCGAAGTCGGTCTAAAGGATTTTGCCGGCGCCGAGGCATTGTTCACTCGCGCGATCGAAGTGAACGCAAAAACTTATGGGGAAAATAGCGTCGGCGTCGAGGAGTCGGTCGAGGGACTCGCGCGTGTTTACTTCATGGAGCAGGATTTTGCCAAGAGCGAAGCCGCTTTGCTCCGGGCGCTTCGCATTTATGAGACCATTTATGGTGACGATAACGATTTTATCGTCCTGCCTCTTAGCCATCTTTGCCGTGTGTACGATCAGTGGGACAAACCGGAGAAGTCAGCCTCTTGCCACGGGCGAATGCTCTCGATGGGCGAAAAGAAATTTGGTGCCGACAGCCCATATCTCATTCCGGATTTAACGGCTGAGGCCCAGGCTTTCCGCAAACTTGGACGAATCGACGAAGCCGCCAAGCTCGAGGCTCGCGTGCAAACCCTGCAATCAGCACAGGCAAACGCGAAACCGTAAATTCTTGACGAGGGGCGGACTTCGAACGCTGCACCCGCAAATAACTTGATTTTCGCTTCTGCTGTAGCCGCCCTCTTCAGAGGGCGGGGTTTAGATTCCAACCTGGCAAATATCTCGACGATTTGGCCGGTTTCCTGCCACGTATCCGCCAGTAACTCACAACGCTCGCCACGGCGCTGGCCAAAGCAACTCATTCGGATCACCCGAAAAATCAATAAAATCCGGTTTCAAAGGACACGGACCCAACTTCGCATAATGCCGGTAGCTCGACCATTCCCAGTCCTCCGGTATTTTCACGAGATTCGCCGCCACTGGGTTTTGGTGGATGTATTCCAACTTCTGCGAAAAATCACGCGCCCGCCTGCAAATAAAATCAAAATAGCTCCGCTGCCAGATGGCCCCTTTGGCATGCCGCCGCTTAGACAATGCAAATCCCGTTCGTGATTTTAGGTCGCGCATAATCCGAATTAGTGAAACCTCGGTCGGACGAATAAGCAGGTGAACGTGGTCGGGCATAATCACGTATCCGTATAGAGCAAACGCTCGGGCTCCTCGCAAGTCCTGCAGAACAATTAAAATCAGTTCGCGCTCTTCGCTCGATAGCGGCACGACCCCACGCGCAATATTAAACGTGATAAAAAAGATGCGGTCGCATTCCTCGATGCGGCGCAAACGCGTCATCGGCGAATTCTACACCCCCTGCCAGGCATCTCGTTCCCATCGCCGTTTGCTGTAGCCGTTTGCTGTAGCCGTTTGCTGTAGCCGTTTGCTGTAGCCGTTTGCTGTAGCCGCCCTCTTCAGAGGGCGGGGTTTAGATTCCACGGGTTATCCGCCCGTATCATTCGTGCACCAATGCTGAACCTCAGTACAAGTTCACCTAAACCCCGCGGTCTAAAGACCGCGGCTACAATGCACGTCTCCGACCTCTTTGACTCCTCAATCCACTGCTTCTATGCTTCTCGCATGTTCAGCAAGCCGCGCCAACTCGTAACCGAAGAGGAACTCTACGACGCCGCGGTGAAGGCGCTGATGCGCCGCGCCCACTCAGTCCACGAAATGAAGCAAAAACTGGAACGGCGCGCGGAAGATAAATCCCTGGTAAAAAATGTTCTGGATCGTTTGAAACAAAATGGCCTGATCGACGATGCGCGCTACGCCAAGCAATTTACGCGGCAACGCACCGAAGTGCGCCGCCAGGGTCAATTTCGCATCTCGCGCGATCTGCGCGGCCGCGGGATTCCCGACAAACACATTTCAGCGGCCATTGAGGAATCCGCACAGACCACGGATGCCGCCGTCGTCGTGCGCGAGCGCATCGCGCGCAAGCTAAAGCTTTTTCGTGGAGAGATTGACGACAAAAAAATGGCGTCCCTTTATCGCAGTCTGCTGCGCCTCGGCTTCCCCTCCGACGTCATCCGCCGCGAGCTAAGAGCCATGACCCGCGAAGAGCTCCCCGAAGTGGAAATGGATTCCGAATAGCCGAGCATGGCAAACATGGACCAATCGATTGCTACAAGCAAACATATAAGAACCCGTATTCGGCAAGCCCGCGAAGACGAAGCCAACCTGTTAACCGCGTTGACGCTGCGCTCCAAAGCCCACTGGGGATATGACGGCGCGTTTATGGCCGACGCGGTGGAAGACCTTACCTTTCGCGTCGCCAAATTTCAGCCCGATTTCCATGTGTATGTCATCGAAGAACAGCAAAAAATAATCGGGTTTTGCAGTCTTGTCCCCATCGACGTGAAAACGGTGGAGCTCTTCGATTTATTTGTTGAGCCTGAGTTCATCGGCAAGGGTTATGGCAAACAGTTGTGGGACCATGCGGTCACCATTGCGCGCCGGCATCATTTTAAGCTTCTGGTTCTGACCGCCGATCCTTTTGCCGAAGTTTTCTATCTTCGCCAGGGCGCGGCTCGCACCGGCGAAAAAGCTTCAAACATTCGGCCCGATCGCATGCTCCCGCTCATGACCTACGCGCTTTAGTCACATTTTCAGCGTGCGACCCTACTTTCATTGCAGCGCCTTGCTGCCTCTGCGATAATTGCGGCTTGCACGAATGGGGACTACGTGACCGGCAACGAAATCCGTGAAATGTTTTTGAAGTTTTTCGAAAGCAAAGGCCATCGCCGTGTGCGCAGCAGTTCGCTCGTGCCGCATGGCGACCCGACTTTGCTGTTCACCAACGCCGGAATGAACCAGTTCAAGGACGTTTTCCTTGGCTTGGAAAAGCGCGACTACACTCGCGCGACCACCGCGCAAAAATGTGTGCGCGCCGGCGGCAAGCACAACGACCTCGAAAACGTCGGCTTCACCAAGCGCCACCACACTTTTTTCGAAATGATGGGCAATTTTTCCTTCGGCGATTATTTCAAAAAAGACGCCATCGCCTACGCCTGGGAGTTGATCACCTCCCGGCAGTGGTTTGGAATCGCGAAAGACAAACTCTACGTCACTATTTTCAAAGGGGAAAACAGTATTCCGCGCGATGCGGAAGCCGCCGAACATTGGCTTGCACAAGGTGTCGCCGCCGATCGTATTTTTGAAATGGGCGCCAAGGACAATTTCTGGGCCATGGGCGACACCGGCCCGTGCGGCCCATGCAGTGAAATTCATTACGACATGGGCCCCGCCGCTTCCGAGTTGGGTCATGGTGTCTCTGCTCCGGAGTGCTCGTTTCCCTGCGATTGCGGCCGCTACGTCGAAATCTGGAACCTCGTTTTCATGCAATTCAATCGCGACTCCAACGGCGCGCTCACGCCTTTGCCGAAGCCTTGCGTTGACACCGGCGCCGGCCTCGAACGCCTCGCCGCCGTGCTGCAGGGCGTCATCTCTAATTACGAAACAGATTTATTTAAGCCCTTGATTGACGCCGCCGGAAGAGTGGCCAACGTGAAATACGGCCAAGATGAAAAAGGAGACGCTTCTTTGAGAGTAATAGCCGACCACACTCGCGCGGCGGCCTTTCTCATCGCGGACGGCGTCGCTCCCGCAAACGCAGATCGAGGGTACGTTCTTAGAAAGATTATGCGCCGTGGAATTCGGCACGGCCGACTGCTTGGCATTGTCGATCCCTTCATGTTTAGGTTGGCAGACACAGTTCGGGATGAAATGGGGCGGGCGTACCCGGAGCTAGATGAAAACGCGAACAGGATCGCGACAACCATCCTTCAAGAGGAACAGAGGTTCGGGCGGGCTCTATCTGTGGGCTGGAGGGAAATGGAAAAAGACTTTGCCCAGCTAATCAGCGCGCAAGCCCAGAAAGTTAGTCAATTGGAAGCGAATCCGCCTAATGCCGCCGTCGCCACCATCGCTGTCCAACCATACAGCCAACAGGCCGGAGGCATTCGAAGAATGGCTGCAATTTTAAATGCAGCTGGGATAAACATTGTCTTTCCTGGTGACGAAGCTTTTAGGCTTTCGGATACTTTCGGCCTTCCAAGGGACTTTATCGAAGAGTCTTGCCGCGACATGGGACTAAAGTTCGACGCGACGGGCTACGATTCGTGCCTTACCCAGCAGCGTCTACGTTCGCGCGCCTCCTGGAAAGGCGGCTCGGGAAAAGAATCGGCAAATCCTGCGTATGGCAAACTCGCCGAAACGTTCAAAACCGAGCTGTGCTTCTACCACGACACCACCGCCAAAGATTGCCATATTGAAGCAATCCTTACCAAATTGGGTCCCGTAAATGAATTACACGTCGGCGAAACCGGCGAAGTCGTACTCGACCGCACCGTCATCTACGCGGAATCCGGCGGCCAAATCGCCGACACCGGCTGGCTCTACGACTCCTCCGGCTCGCAACAATTGGCCGAAGTTACCGGCGCGTTTTATCCCGTAGCCGGCCTGGTCGCTCACAAAGTGAAAGCCAAAGAGACGCTTCACGTCGGCGATCGCATTAGCGTCGTCGCCGATGCCGAACGCCGCGAACATATCAAGCGCCACCATACCGGGACGCACCTGCTCCACGCCGCGCTGCGCAATACTCTCGGCACGCACGTCAAACAAGCCGGCTCGCTCAATGGAGTCGGCCGCCTGCGCTTTGATTTCTCCCATTTCGCGCCCATCGACGCCGAGGAATTGCGCGACATCGAGCAGCAGGTCAACGAAGAAATTCGCCTCAATACCGCGGTCGCAACCGACGTCACCTCCATCGAGGACGCGCTCGCTTCCGGCGCGCTGGCCTTTTTCGGTGACAAATATCCCGAGAGCAACGTCCGTGTGGTCACCATCCCCGATTCCCGAGCATCACGCGGCTTTTACAGCAAGGAGCTCTGCGGCGGCACGCACGTCACCCGTGTCGGCGACATCGGCGTGCTCAAAATCGTCAACGAGGAATCCGTCGCCGCAGGCGTCCGACGCATCGAAGCCGTCACCGGAAACTGGGCGCTTGAGCATTACCAACGCCAGGCCGCCACGCTTCACGAGCTCGCCGCGAAGCTCAACGTGGGCGAGGACGCCATCCTCGCTACCGTCGAAAAACTGAGCCTCACCGCCAAACAGCTCGAGAAAGACCTGGAAGGCCAGCGCCGCAAAGGCGCCCTTGGCCAGCTCGATGAACTGGTCGCCAAGACGCAAACCATCAAAGGCGTCAAGGTCATCGTTTCTGAGGTAGCCAGGGTCGACCGGGAAGGCCTCCGCCAGATGGTCGACAGCCTCCGGCAGAAGCTCGGCTCCGGTGTGGTCGTTCTGGGCATGCCCGAAGACGGTAAAGTGGCCCTCATCGCCGGGGTCACCAAAGACCTCACCGCTAAAGTCCATGCTGGCAAGCTGATACAGGCCCTAGCCAAGCAGGTTGGCGGTTCCGGCGGCGGTCGCCCGGACCTCGCCGAAGCTGGCGGAAAAGACACATCCGCCCTAAAAAGTGCCCTATCAGCTATCCCCTCCTATCTAGACCCCTTGTTATAATAGCCCCACGCCAGAAACAGCTCCCGCGGGCTTAAACGGCCCACCGGAAGCCGGTTTCTTTTTCGGTCGGTTCATTAGGTCGAGTACTAGTATTAGGTCAACTTAAACTTTGTAGCAATCGCCTTCCCCAAGACGATGACACGGCACGCACATACGGCAAGCCTCATCCTGGCAAGCGCGATCTTTTGCGTCGCCCCCGCCACGGCTCAGATTGCCAAAGTGACAGACAACGGTGGGCGGAAACTGTTTGTTAACGCCGAGCCTCCCCCGTCTGCTGGAAAACTAAGCGCCGCGAACACCGGGCATAAAACCATTTATCTTCCGGCTGAGCTCTCTTTGATCGGCCAGTCGCGGCCTTCCATGAGCATTGACCGCGACGGCAGCGAAAAACTCGTCAAGGAAGCAGCGGAGCGGCATCGCATCGATCCAGCTTTGGTGCGCGCGGTAATCGCTACGGAGTCGAATTGGAATGCGGGCGCGGTCTCCCGCAAAGGCGCTGTCGGCCTGATGCAGTTGATCCCGACCACCGCCGCGCGCTACGGAGTAAACGACTTATTTAGCCCGCAACAGAATGTGGACGCAGGGGTTAGATACTTAAAGAAGCTCTTGGAACGCTACAATGGCAATCTGGACTTGGCTTTGGCGGCTTACAATGCGGGCGAGGGCGCGGTGGATAGGGCCCACGGCGTGCCTGCATTCCGTGAGACCCGCAACTATGTCCAGAAAGTTCAGCAAGAGTATTTGCGGCCTGGATCAGGGCGCATGGCGGGCGGCTGGATTAGTTCCCGCGCCATCCATAAGGACGTTGACGCCAGCGGCCGTATCGTCTTCAGCAACGAGTAAATCAAACTACCTCTTCCCCTTAACCCAGAATCTAAACAATAGGGTAAAATTCCCAGGGACAGCCGTGGCTGAACAAACCATTTTCCACAAGCCCTTCGCTGGCGCTTCGCCGCGTTTCGCGGTGTTAGCTGTGTTGTTCCTGCTCGCGTTCTGGACTCCGCAGCCGACCCCTGCAGCCGCCAACGCCACCGTGCGCCGCCAGGCCGCCGGCGCGCAATACTTGCGCGCGGAAGAACAACGCGTCGCGCTCAATAGCAAATCAATCGAAAAACGCAGCCTCGCCGAATACAAGCAGGTGGTTAGCACTTATCGCCGCGTATATCTCATTACCCCGCACGCGGTCGAGGTTCCCGACGCGCTTCTTGCGGTCGCAGAGCTCTACAGCGAAATGGGCGATCGCTTTGGACAGACCTACTACCAGTCCGCCGCCGACTCCTACCAATTTCTGCTGCGTGAATACCCCAACAGCAAGTATTGCCAGGATGCCCTACTCCGTTCGGCGAAATTGCAAAAAGAGCAATTAGGCGACGTCGCTTCCGCTACGAAAAGTTATGAAGATTTTCTGAAACGCTTCCCGCGTTCGCAGCGTCGCCGCGAAGCTCAGGAAGCGCTAGCCGAACTGGCCCTGCTGAAAAATTCGCAGGTTCAGGCTGCCGCAGCCGCGCCCACTCCTGGCGCCGCAACCGTTGTTTCCATGGAGGAAACCGCTCCGGCCGCTCCGCCGCGAAACGTGGCTGCGGAAAAAGGCGGCGAATCGTCTCATTCCGGCACCATCCCCAGGCTACGGCGCATTTCCACCAGCGCCACTTCGGAGTCGACTCGCATCGTCATCGACCTGGAAGACACTGTGCAGTACGCTTCCGCGCGCATCTCCAATCCCGATCGAATCTTTTTTGATTTGCACGCCGCCAAGCTCACACCTGAGCTTGCGCACGGAAACATTCACGTCGAGGGCAATCTGCTTACCGCTGTTCGCGTGGCGCAAAATCACGCCGGAGTCGTGCGCGTGGTGCTTGACGTCACAGGCGTCAAGGACTATTCCGCTTCGTTGATGAATCAACCTACGCGACTGGTAATTGACCTCTACGCCGCGCGGCACGGAAGTGCGGAGACGCTTCGCGCATCTTCCAAAGTAAAGCCCTCTCCCGCACGCGCCGCCAACGAAGAAGACGGCGACAGCACGGATGCCTATGGCGACACCGCGGCACATTCTGTCGCCGTAAAGAATGTGCCGGCAGTACCGGCCTATTCCACGAGCCAGCCTTCCGCGAACGAATCCAACGCCGCCTCGCCGGACGCTTCCGCACCTGCCGAAACCTTCGTTCGCAGTTCGCTCAAAACCAGCAAAAATTCCCGCACCAAGACCTCCCGATCCGGCAAACCCGATCTGATCACTCCCGTCACCTCGCCCCAGCCCACACGCGACGGCCAATCGACCCTTACTCGCGCATTGGGACTGAAAATCGGACGAATCGTAATCGATGCCGGCCACGGCGGACACGACACCGGAACCATTGGCCCGACTGGCTTGATGGAAAAGGATTTGTGCCTGGACGTAGCCCTGCGCCTGGGAAAAATTATTCGCCAGCGCTTGCCCGGCGCCGATATCGTCTACACCCGGAACGATGACACCTTCATACCCCTCGAAGAACGAACGCATATCGCTAACGAAGCCCATGCGGATTTGTTCATCTCCATTCACGCCAATTCCAGCGAAGACCACGCCGCGCGCGGAATCGAAACCTACTACTTAAACTTGAAGGGTTCCGGTGACTCCATGGAAGTTGCTGCGCGCGAAAACGCCGCTTCGCAGCAAAGCATTCACGACCTGGAAGATCTGATCAAAAAAATTGCCCGGACGGAAAAAATTGACGAATCCCGCGAATTCGCCGAAGACATTCAGGATTCGCTTTCCAAGCGTATTCAGAAAACTACCAAGCCGGTAAAGAATCGCGGCGTTCGCAAAGCTCCCTTCGTCGTGCTCATCGGAGCGGACATGCCCTCAATCCTCACGGAAATTTCCTTCCTCAGCAATCCCGCCGATGAATTGCTCCTGAAGAAGCCCGAATATCGCCAACGAGTCGCCGAAGGGCTGTATCAGGGCGTCGCAAGCTATTTGCAAAGCCTGAACAGCATGGGCGTCAATATCCCCTCTAAAGCGCCCGTGCGCCGTCCCGAGGCTGTCGCGCAAGTTGAACGAACCGGGAACCAGCAGTAACCTGAAGGCATCTAAATCACCTATGAAGCACCGTCTCGCCCTAATTACGATTTTCCTGGCTTTGTTCGCCCCGGCTTCTCCGGCCACCGCGGACTTGCAGGATGCGTTTCCGGATCATATTGGCCGCTGGAGCGGTTCCTCGCCCACTGTTAGGCAAAAAATTTCAGATGAAGATGCGGACATATACAGAGAGGCCGGCTTCGACGACGCTCACGCAAAACAATATTCAAGTGATGGGCACTCGCTGACCCTATCGATTCACTCTCTTCGGGATCCAACTGGAGCGTATCAGGCCTTCACCTTTAGGCGGTTTCGCGAAATGCAGGGTGGAACGTTTACCGATACATCGGCCGTGCAAGACGACCGTGCTCTGCTGCTCGTCGGTAATTTTGTGGTAGCGGTGAACGGCCTGACGGCACAAACTGCCGCCGCGGACCTGAAGGAACTTCAAACTCGGCTGCGCCGTCATGCGGATGCCACGCCACTTCCGCCGATCCGTACCTACCTGCCAGTAAAAGACCGCGTCGCCGGTAGCGACCTTTACGCCGCCGGACCCGTCGCCTTCCGCTCCGCTTTGGCTCTACTCGGTCACCCGGACTATTCTCCGTTGGCGCAAGATGCAGACTTGGCTTCGGGAGCGGAAGCTGTCGCCGCCCGCTACCGCAACGCCTCCGGTGAAGGCGTTCTGCTTTTAATCGAGTATCCAACCCCGCAGCTCGCCGAGCAGCAACTCCACCACCTGGAACTTGCTCTCGCACAAAAACTAAAGAACTCCGACGTCGCCGTCGAACGCAAAGCTTCCCTCCTTTCCATAGTGCTCGGCTCGACAAACCCTGCGTTCGCTAAGACCTTGCGCAACAACGTCAACTACGAAACCAGCATCACCTGGAATGAGCCGGTTTTCACCGTTACCGAGCCTCCCATCGTCTCCACCATGGTTGAAATCTTCCTAGGCACTGGGGTTTTACTTCTGGTCGCTATTGTCCTAGGCGTCGCCTTCGGCGGCGTGCGTATTGCCACCAAAGCGCTCTTCCCCGGCAAAGTCTTCGACCGTCCAGAACAAATCGAAATCCTGCAGCTCCGTCTATCAGACAAGCGCCCGAGCACCGCAATCGAAGGCGATCCCCCTAACCCGCACTGATTTGCCCGCCATACGTAATTTCCGTGTAACTAATTCCGTATAACCCTTAGCGTGCGAGTGCGTCTAATAGGAGACAACGGTTGCGGCTTTGCCGCGAGACCATCTTGTCGTATCATTTGATGGACTCTTCAACCTGTACATAAAAAATGCCCCGTACTATTTCTTCTGCAGCTTTCGCCCAGAATGTTGCTCTGGTCTTGGCCCTCTCTGCGGCTTGGATGACCGGTTGTAGCACGAATTCCGTCTCGAGCAACCCGCAGGCCGGGGGGCCTCAGGCAATGCCTGTCCAGGTTTTGGTCGCACAAGCCCAAAAAATTGCCGATACCACCGAGTACCTTGCGGTAGTTAAGTCCCGCCACTCCGCAACCATAAACCCTCAAGTCGAAGGCCAAATCGTCAAGATATTTGTCAAGTCCGGCGACCACGTAAAAGCCGGAACTCCTCTCCTGCAGATTGATCCCCTCAAGCAGCAAGCCAGTGTCAGCAGCCAGGAAGCTTCCCGCGCCGCCCAACAAGCCAACGTGGAACTTGCCAAGGTCCATTTGGATCGCGCCAAAAAATTGTTCGATGCCGGGGTAGTCGCCAAACAGCAGCTCGATGACGCGCAGTCCGCGTACGACGCCGCCGTTGCTCAATTGAACGCCATCGGCGAGCAGGTCAATCAGGAGAAAGCGCAGCTGCGCTATTACCGGGTCGCTGCGCCGATGGACGGTGTCGTAGGCGACATTCCGGTGCGTGTTGGCGATCGCGTTGGGGTCAGTACTTTGCTTACCACTGTGGACGAACCCGGCGCTCTAGAGGCCTACATCTATTTGCCGACTGACCGCGCATCAAGCGCCCGCGTTGGCATCCCTGTTCGTTTGCTGGATCAGGCTGGCAACACTCTTGCCGAATCCAAGCTTACCTTCGTCTCCCCGCAAGTGGATCCCGAAACCCAGACCGTGCTTGCCAAGGCTTCGGCCGAAAATTCCAAAACGCGCCTCCGCGTTGCTCAACAGGTCCGCGCACAAATTACCTGGGGCATCCAAGAGCGTCCGGTGATTCCTTTGCTTGCGGTCGCACGCATCAATGGGCAGTTCTTTGCATTCCTTTCCGTGAAGGAAGGAAATGGCTTCGTTGCCCGCCAGAAACTGCTGAAGCTTGGTGAACTCGTTGGGAACCAATACGCCGTGCTTGATGGTATAAAACCCGGCGATCACATCATCGTTTCCGGCACGCAATTCCTGCAGGACGGCTTTCCGGTAGCTGAACAACTGGCAACCAACGCCGCGCCCGGCGGAAACGTACCGGGCCACTGAGCGCCACCTCCTCATGAACAGCGCTCGCTTACTCGACAAAAAGGCGGACCGCAACTTTGTTCGTTGATTTCTTCATTCAACGTCCGGTCTTTGCGACCGTCTGCGCGCTCTTGATTGTTCTAGCCGGCGCTATCGCCATTCCCACGCTTCCTATCGCTGAGTTCCCGCAGTTGGCGCCTCCGCAAGTTTCCGTAACGTCCTTTTATATTGGCGCTAACGCCACCACCGTGGAATCCGCCGTCACCATCCCACTCGAGCAGTCCATCAACGGCGTTCCGGGAATGAAATACATCACCTCCACCAGCGGCAATGACGGTACCAGTCAGATCACCGTTACGTTTGACATTTCTCGCGATGTGGATCTTGCCGCCGTCGACGTGCAAAACCGCGTCAACCAGGCTCTCGGCCGCCTGCCGAATACCGTCAAAAATACCGGCGTCATCATCACCAAACAAACCAGCGGATTTGTGCTGGGCGCTGGCGTCTATTCCGACAATACCTACGACAGTTTATTTCTCAGTAACTACATGGACATTTACGTGAAGGACGCGCTTAAACGCGTGCACGGCGTTGGCGATGTTTTTATTTTTGGCGAACGCAAGTACGCCATGCGGCTTTGGCTCGATCCCGCGCGCCTGGCAGAACGCGGCTTGACGGCGACCAATATTCTTGCAGCGCTCGAAGAGCAAAACGTGCAGGTCGCCGCTGGTCAGATCGGTCAGCCTCCCGGCAACGATAACCAGGCTTATCAAATCAGCGTGCGCGCGGTTGGGCGATTGACCGAAGCGTCGCAGTTCGACAATATCATTCTCAAAACGGGCACCGGCGGTACGCTGGTTCGGATCAAGGATGTCGGCCACTCGGAGCTGGGCGCGGAAGATTACGGCACTATTCTGCGCTACAACGGCCACGAAGCGGTCGGGCTTGGCGTGACGCAGCTTCCTGGCGCGAACGCACTCGACGTCGATAGAAACGTAAAGGAAGAGTTGGTCCGTCTTTCGAAGAATTTCCCTCCGGGCCTGAAATATGCCGTGGCCTTCGATACCACCACGGTCATCGGCGAATCGATCCGCGAAGTGCTAATAACCCTGGCCGAAGCAATTACCCTGGTCATTATCGTTATTTACCTTTTCCTGCAGGATTGGCGCAGCACCTTCATTCCCGCGATTACCATTCCCGTTTCACTCGTGGGCACGTTTATTTTTATCAAGGTGCTGGGCTTTTCCATCAATACGCTCACGTTATTCGGCATTACTCTGGCTACCGGTCTGGTTGTCGACGACGCCATCGTGGTCATTGAAAACGTGGAACGCCACATCGCCGAGGGCATCACTGAGCCGCACAACGCAGCGTCCGTCGCGATGAAGGAAGTGGCTGGCGCGGTCATCGCGACTTCGCTGGTGTTAGTTGCCGTGTTCGTTCCTGTCGCGCTCTTCCCCGGCACCACCGGAATTCTCTTTCGCCAATTTGCGCTCACCATTGCGTTTTCCGTTTCCATTTCCGCGTTCAATGCGCTTACTTTGACTCCGGCGCTTTCCGCAATTTTCCTGGGGAAACATCGCCAGCGCGCGCAAGGCCGTTTTTTCAAGCTCTTTAACCGCGTCGTTGAATCGGGAACCAAGGCTTACGAAAAAACAGTGCGCCAAGTCGTCGCCTGGCGTTTCGCTGCTATGCTCGTTTTCCTCGCCGCCCTGGGACTCACCTATCTCATCTACATCCGCGTTCCCCGCGCTTTTATTCCCGAAGAGGATCAGGGCTATCTCATCGTGGCCGTCCAGGCTCCTCAAGGCGCATCGATGTCTTACACCAGGGACATCTGTACTAAAGTTGAGCAAACGCTGAAAAATGTTCCTGATGTCGAAGGTTCCTTCGCTGTTGTTGGATTCAGCTTCGCCGGCAGCGCGCCCAACAAGGCTCTGGTATTCCTCACCCTCGGCTCAATCGACAAGCGCAAAGGTCAGGAACATTCTGCCGCAGCTACCGTTGAAAAACTTCGCGCCCCGCTTTCATCCATTCCCGGCGCGATGATTTTTCCGTTTAGTCCACCGGCCGTTCAGGGCTTGGGCCAATTCGGCGGTTTCCAGTTCGAATTGGAGGATTTAGGCCGCAATACGCTGGAAGGCATATCCAACGCGGCAAACCAGCTTATTTTTCAAAGTATGCAGAGCAAAAATCTCGTCGGACTGAACACCCAATTCACCGCCAACGACCCGCAATATCTCGTGAACATCGACCGCGAAAAAGCAAAAAGCCTGCAAGTCTCCTTCAGTCAAATCACCGACGCACTGCAAGTCTTTATGGGTTCCGTTTACGTCAACGATTTCGATTTCAATAATCGTTCCTACCGGGTCTACGTCCAAGCCGACGCCAGGTTCCGCTCTCAACCTAAGGACATCAAGCAGTATTATCTGCGCTCTGACACCGGCAAAATGATCCCGCTGGACAATCTTGTCACTATCGAACAAACCGCCAACGCACAAGTCATTAGCCACTACAATCTGTTCCGCTCCGTGGAAATCAACGGCTCGGCCGCGCCCGGCGTCAGCACCGGCCAGGCCTTGGATGCCATGGAGTCGCTCGCAAGAAAAGTGTTACCCAGGGGAATGGCATTTGAATGGAGCGGACTATCCTTGGAAGAAATTGAATCTGGCGGGAAGGCCGGGATTCTGTTCGGGCTCGGACTTCTTTTCGTCTACCTCACGCTGGCCGCGCAGTACGAAAGCTTCATTCTTCCATTTATCGTGCTGCTTGCCGTTCCAGTCGCAATCATGGGCGCACTTGGCGCACAGTCTCTGCGTGGCCTGCAAAATGACGTCTATTGCCAGATTGGTCTGGTCATGCTCATCGGTCTCTCCAGCAAAAACGCCATCCTGATCGTCGAATTCGCGGAACAACTTCGAGCGCAGGGCCGCTCCACCATCGACGCCGCCGTTGAAGCCGCCCGCATTCGTCTCCGCCCCATCCTGATGACCTCGTTCGCCTTCATCTTGGGAGTTTCACCGCTCGTCCTCGCCTCTGGAGCTGGCAGCGCAGGACGCATCTCCGTCGGCACCACCGTCTTCGGCGGCATGCTCGCCGCCACCTCGCTCAACCTGGTCTTCATCCCCGTTCTCTACGTCGTAGTGCGCACCATGGTCCCCGGTCGCCGTTCGTCAGTTCCTCCTGAGACCATAACCCCCGAGCCGACGGGCTAGACTCCTTGTTTAGCGACCGGGATACTCCATTCTTCGAGACGTGACATAGTCAGACGAGTGCAGATGATAGAGACACCAATCGCTGATCTTGCTTTCCCGAAGAGTTTAACGCCTCCGCCGCGCTTGTATCATTACACTTCGCAAAACGGACTTTTGGGAATTCTGTCTTCCAAATCTTTATGGGCGACTCGCTTACAATACCTCAATGATTCAGCCGAATTAGCTCACACCATTGCGCTTTGGAAGGACGCTGTCCAGTACCGCTTGGACCAGCTTGAGGACATCGCCGGTCTCGCCCAAGATACAAGGCTGGAAGTAGAGACCATATTTCAAGGCCTTCAAAAATCATTTGATTTTGTTTCAAAGATTAAAATTCATGTTGCCTGTTTCTCGGAGGACGGCGATTCGCTGAGCCAGTGGAGGGGATATTGTCGCGGTGGCGCCGGGTTTAGCATTGGATTTGAATCCTCGCAACTAATCACAGCCGCCTCTAAGCAACGCTGTTTCCTCGCCCCGTGCATCTACGATCCGGCGAAACAGGCTTCCCTAATCGAAGCCATGTGGACGAGAATCCTTGGTCGACCGCCGGCTGAAAAAAGGAAGACCTCTAGGGGATTAGAATTCGTTTCCGATTTCGTTACACTGGCCACAGTCTTAAAGCACCCTTCTTTTGCTGAGGAACGCGAGTGGAGAATAATCACTCAGGAAATATCCGACGACCATCCTTCCATTGGAATTAGACAGGGTCGGGTAGTTCTTACTCCGTACTTTGACTTCCAATTAGTGGAAGCTCCGGAAAAACTTAATCTCGAACTAGTGGTGGGTCCTACCCCGGAAATTGATTTATCACTCGCGTCCGTTTCGGCGCTTTTGACGCGAAAATCCTGTATTGCGTCCACAAGGGCCTCCAAGGTCCCCTATCGCGAACTGTGAGATGCTGGTTCCGTTCTGCGCTTTACCGCAACTCTCCGGCGGACTATCCTAGAGTCAGCAACCATGAATCGCATCTACCTGGACTACAACGCCACCACCCCCGTCGATCCCGAAGTCCTCGACGCGATGCTTCCCTATTTCTCCGGGCAATTCGGCAACGCCGCCTCCATCCATTCGTTCGGGCAAAAAGCCGCTGCGGCCGTCGAATCCGCGCGCGAATCTGTCGCCACGCTCCTCGGCGCTCGCCAGCAGGAAATAGTGTTCACCAGTGGCGGAACGGAATCAGATAATCACGCAATCTTCGGAATCACCGCCTCCACCAGCACCGCTCACGTGATTACCAGCACCATCGAACACGAAGCCGTGCTCAATACCTGCCAGGAACTGGAAAAACGCGGCGTCGCCGTAACGTATCTTCCGGTCGACCGCGATGGAATCGTCAATCCGCAAGCTGTAAAGAACGCCATCCGTCCGGAAACCGTATTGATCACCATCATGCACGCCAACAACGAGCTAGGCACTCTTCAGCCACTCGAAGAAATCGGCCGCATCGCCACCGACGCTGACGTCTATTTCCACACCGATGCCGTCCAGTCGGCGGGAAAAGTTCCCATCGACGTGAAAACCCTGCAACTTGACTTGCTTTCCATCTCCGGCCACAAGCTTTACGCGCCAAAAGGTATCGGCGCGCTCTACGTTCGCGGCGGAACGCGCCTCCGGCAGTTGCTTTACGGCGGCCGCCACCAGCGAGGCGCGCGCCCTGGTACCGAAAACGTTGCCGGAATCGTCGCCCTCGGCAAAGCCGCGCAACTCGCGCAAAAAGCTTTGGCTCAAGACTCCGCGCGCCTCGCAGCTTTGCGCGATCAACTCGAAACCGGTTTGCTCTCGCGCATTCCCCACACATTTGTGAATGGCGCCGCCGCGCCGCGCACTCCCAACACCACCAACATCGTTTTTCCCGGCATCGAAGGCGAATCACTGATCATCGCTCTGGATCTAAAAGGTATCGCCTGCTCCACCGGAGCGGCCTGCTCCTCCGGCGCCATCGAACCTTCTCACGTGCTCACCGCCATCGGACTGCGGGCTGAAGATGCCCGCGCCAGCATTCGCTTCAGCCTCGGCAAACCCACCACCGCGGCGGAAATTGACGCCTGTCTTCGCATCGTTCCCGGCGTCGTCGAACAATTGCGTGAATTGTCTCCCACGTATCGCAAACTCGCCGAAACCCGCTAGAATAGATTCGATGAGTTCAGTCACCCATTTCGACATGCTGCCCACTGGTTCGCGCGAGGCCGATGGCCCCGCCCACGAACTCGTCGCCGTCGCCATGAGCGGCGGCGTGGACAGCTCCGTTGTGGCCGCCGTGCTGCAGCAACAGGGACGTCCGGTGGTCGGCCTCACCATGCAGCTTTGGAATCAGCGCCGTCTTCCGGAATTGTTAGGCGACGGGCCCGCGCAACATCGTTGCTGCTCGCTCGACGACGTCTACGACGCCAAGCGCGTCGCGCAACACTTGAATTTCCCGCATTACGTCGTCAATTTTGAAGAACAATTCGAGAGCCGCGTGGTGCGCCCCTTCGTCCAACAATATCTCTCGGGCCGCACTCCGGTGGCCTGCACCAATTGCAATACCGACGTAAAGTTTGAACCACTCCTAACCATGGCGCGCCAAATTGGCGCGGAGCGATTGGCAACCGGCCACTATGCGCGCATCCGGAAAAATGAACTGACCGGCCGCTGGGAACTTTTGCGCGCCCGCGACGATAGCAAAGACCAATCCTATTTTCTTTGGGGCTTGTCGCAGGAGCAACTTTCCCGCAGCGAGTTTCCTCTAGGTGAGTTAGGCAAAGACCAGGTCCGCGAGCTGGCGCGCGACGCGCAGCTGCCCGTTGCGGAAAAGCCCGATAGCATGGAATTGTGTTTTGTTCCGAACGGAAATTACGTGCAGTTTATCCACGCTTACGCCGCGGAAATAGGCCAACCGCTGCAGGAAACTGAAGGCGAAATCGTCTTATCCGATGGCACCATAGTCGGAAAACACACCGGCGTGCATCAGTTCACCGTTGGCCAGCGTAAGGGACTGGGTTTTTCTGCCAGCAAACCGCTATATGTTTTGTCTATCGATCTGGAAAACAACCGCGTAATCGTTGGCGATGATGCCGACCTGCGCGCCACCACTTGCGAAATCGAAGGCGTGAATTGGATTTCTTGCGCACCACCGCAACATCCGCTGCGATCCTTTGTAAAAGTTCGCCACAAGCACGAGCCGGCGGCGGCAACTATTGAAGTATTAGACGATCACTGCGCGCGCATTACCTTCGATGCGCCGCAACGCGCCATCACCCCTGGTCAAGCAGCAGTATTTTATGATGGAGATTCCGTGCTGGGCGGCGGCTGGATCCGTTAGTTCGTTAGCCTGCGGTCCGCACCGTAAATCAGATAAAAAGTTCGTCTTCTTGTTCGGCGCCTTCGCCCGCACCTGCTCGCGGAGCGCGCCGCGAGCGCAACAAATCCAATCCCACTTTAATTCCCTGCATCACCGCCGAAGCTTTTTGTACCGGCGCCCAGAATCCTTTGCGGAATTTCATCCCCGCATCTTCAACCGCTTCCAGCGTGCCGGTTAGAATTCTGTCGGCATGCACCAGCTGCCCACGAAGCCGGTCCGCGGCATCGGTGAATACTCGATCCACTTTCTGTGCCTGATTACGCGCCAGATACACCACGTGCGCCGCGTCTTCCACCATGCTGGAAATTTTTGGCTGGGTGTCCTCCAGCAGTATCTGCACCCGCGTGAGTATCGGCCCCAGGCGCGCGTGCAAGTCGCCGACCAGTCGATTCATGTGCTCTGTCGTTCGCTTCAGTTGCGCAAACAACAAGCCTAATATCACCACTTGCACGATCAACGCGATCGCGGCAACGATACTGAAAAACTCCAGCCAAAATTGCATACCAGCCCCAGCCGCTCCCCAAAAGAACGGCATCCCCCGCTATATACGCGTAACCGCTAAAGCCCGCAACTCCTAAGCTTTTGACGATTCGCGCAAATACGCTTCGCGCCCGGCTTCCACTGCCGCCGAAATTGAATCCTTCTTCCGGGCCGCAACACCTTTACTCTGCTCGATCAATTCATCGGCGCGTTCGCGAAGTTCACGTGCTTTGCGCTGCGCGTAATCGCGACCGTCTTCCGCCTTTTTGCCCAAAAATTCGCGCGTGTCTTCGCCAGACTTCGGTGCAAACAACACACCTACCAGCGCGCCCACACCCAGTCCCACAAGGAAATAAGTCACTTTTGATCCAACTTGATCTGCCATAGCAACCTCCGTAAAGAACGCTAGCATAGCGCTACCGCACGCGCAATACACTCTAACCGCTAAACCTCCACAATTCCGGTTATGGGGCTTCCCCCGCCTTTTCCAAGGCTTTTAAGATCGTTTCAGCGCTTTTTTGCGACACAAACTTGCTTAGCTCGTCCACGCCAGCCCGGCGAATGTTAGCAATGCTTCCAAATTGCTGCAAAAGCCTTTGCGTGGTCTGCGGACCAACCCCGCGGATATCCCTAAGCACCGTGGTCGTTTGCCGCTTCCCGCGCCGCAACCGGTGGAAACTTACCGCAAAACGGTGAGTTTCATCCCGTATCTGCTGAATCAGGTGAAGCACCGGCGAGTGACGGTCCAAAACTATCGGCTCGTCTTCCTGGCCCAGGACATACAAAATCTCTTCCTTCTTCGCAATGCTCGCGATGGGTTGATTGATTATTTGCAATGACTCCAGCGCTTGCGCGGCGGCGTGCAATTGCCCAATGCCGCCGTCAATCAGAATCAGGCTTGGCATGGGCTTCTGTTCTTCCAGCACCCGCCGGTAACGCCGCGTCACCGCCTCCCGCATGCTCGCGAAGTCATCGTTCTGCCAGCGCTGCGAACCGTTTCCATTCGATAGTACCGGCGGCAAAGGATTCGCAGTTTGCCCGCCCGGAAGTTCAACGCCAAGTGCTTCGCCGGGAAGCCCTTCGCCTCTAATGATAAATTTCCGGTACTCCGACTTTTTCATTCGCCCATTTTCCCACACCACCATGGACGCGACCGTATCCGTTCCCTGCGTATGAGAAATATCGAAACTCTCAATTCGTGTTGGTTCGTCCGGCAACAGCAAAGCGTTCTGCAAAGCTTCGCTTATTGCCTTCGACGTCGGCTTAAGAACCCGGAATCGTTGCTCGAAAGAATGCTTGGCATTGCTTTCCACCAGGTCGAGAAAAGCTCGTTTCGAGCCGCGCTGCGGCGTAAGTATTTCCACCTTGCGCCCCGCCCGTTCCGTTAACGCCGCCTCCAGCACCTCGCGGTCCTCAAAATCCACCGGCACATGAATTGCCCTGGGCAAATATTCCGCTTCCAGATAAAGCTGTTTGAGGAGCGACGGAACAAATTCGCGCGGATCGAACTCTTCAAGCTCCTCCCAGTAAAATTCACGCCGATCCACCACGCGCCCGCCGCGAAGATGAAAAAGATCCGCAGCCACCAGTGGAGGTTCGGCATAGAACGCCAGCACATCCGTGTCGTCACCTTCGCTCGACGCAATGCGCTGCCGCTCTTCGATCTCCTCGATCGTCTGCAGCAAATCCCTATAAGTCGCTGCTTGCTCGAATTCCTGCGCTTCGGCGGCCACGCCCATGCGTTCTTTCAGGCTCTTGATTAAATCCTGGCGCCGCCCCTCGAGAAACAATCGCACATCGCGCGCCGCTTCCGCGTAGCGTTCATCGGTCGTTAAACCTGTTACGCATGGTCCCAAACATCGTTTGATGTGGAACTGCAAACAAGCTCGCGGGTGGCTGCGCGAAAGATCCACATAACAAGACGGCACCATGAATCGCTTGTGAACAAAATGCAGAATCCGCCTCGCCAAACTCGCCGGAAAATACGGACCAAAATAAAGCGATCCGTCCTTGCGAACTCGGCGCGTAAAGTACACGCGAGGATATTTGTCGCCAGCCGTGAATTTTATGTATGGATATGTCTTGTCATCGCGCAGCAACACATTGAACTTCGGCCGGTGCTGCTTAATGAGGTTATGCTCCAGCGCCAGCGCTTCTTGTTCGTTCCCGACCAGAATCGTTTCCAGGTCCGCTATCTCCCGCGCCAGCGATCCCGTCTTGGCGTTGATCCAACTCGACTCCAGAAAATACGAACGCACGCGGCTCCGCAACGATGCTGCTTTGCCTACGTACAGCACCGTGCCCCCGGCGTTTTTGAACAAATAAACTCCGGGGCTTTCGGGAAGGAGTGCGACTTTTTCTCGGGGTTCCATGGCGACTTCGCTGACCACAGCGTGAACCTATAGTTTAACACCGCGCACCAAATATTTCCGCGAACGGGAGTTGCGACACACGCGCCAGCATAGATTGGTATAATCCAAGAGTTCTGAGAATGAGACATGCTGAGAATGCCAGCTAAATGGTTACTGATCGCAACGGCGGCGCTATTGCCTCCCCTGAGCGCCCTTGCACGCGCACAGGATCCGCCGGAGAAAAAACACCAGGAAAAACCGAAAAAAAAACCGCCCTCCCAGACCGAACCCGCTGCGACTGACGACGGCAAAGACCAGCCCATGTGGGATCCGCTAAGGGCGGAAAAAGACATCGAAGTTGGCCAGTACTATATGAAAAGAGGCGACGTTGACGCCGCCATCGACCGCTTCGAAGATGCGATATTGGCGAAGCCCGGGTACGCGCTTCCCTACCGCTACCTCGGCGATGCTCAGGAAAAAAAAGGCCTGAAGCGGCAGGCCATCCAATCCTTTACCAAATATTTAGACCTATATCCTCACGCCGAGGATGCCGCCAAAATTCATAAACGCATTGAAAAGCTGTGGGCAGCACTAGAAAAGGGAAAGAAATAGTCACCGCACGCAGAGCCGCGTCGTAGAAAAACTCTAGCCTTTCCGACACCGTTCCTACGCAAGCAGCTTTTCGACTCGCGCCACGTCCTCCGGCACGTCCACGCTCACCGCGTCGTGTTCCACTTCAGCCACGCGAATCTTCCAGCCATTTTCCAGCCAGCGCAGTTGCTCCAGTTGTTCAATTCGTTCGATTTCGCCCTGCGGAAGCGTCGGAAACTCCAGCAACGCATCCCGCTGAAAAACGTACAGTCCCAGGTGCTTCCAATAGTTCACATGAACTTTTCCCGCGGTATCGCGCACCCACGGAATAGGCGCGCGCGAAAAATAAAGCGCATTGCCATCAAAATCAAGGACCACTTTCACCACGTTCGGGTCCATCACATCAGGCAGCGCCTTAAGAGGCGTCGCCACTGTCGCGACCGCCGCCGCCGGCTCCTCCAGTAATGCCTTCACAGCAGTGTCAATGGCGCCCGGGTCTAGCAGCGGCTCGTCCCCTTGCGCATTTACAAAAATATCCCCCGGGACATGCGCGGCAACTTCGGCCACCCGCTCCGTCCCCGTCCGGTGATCGCCGCGCGTCATCCGCGCTTCCCCGCCAAAATCCTGCACAGCCTTTACAATACGCTCGTCATCGGTGGCAACAATCACCTGGTGAGCTTCTCCAGCCAGTTTTGCCCGCTCGTAAACCCGTTGGATCATCGTTTTCCCCGCAATTTGCACCAGCGGTTTGCCCGGCAAGCGGGTGGAACCGTACCGCGCCGGAATAACGATCACCACTTTTGGGCCGCTCATTGTAGAATCACTCCGAAATCCGTGGTACTACTAGCACTTTAGTTTGCGAATTCCGGCTCGGTGGTACGAATCCGGGAAAATACCACGAATGCTACCACAAGCCGGCGCGATGTCTTCAGTTTGTAAAATCTCAAAAATATTTTTGTCACTGTCCAGTTTTGGACTTGTGCTCACCAACTTGAGTGGTAGACTTGCTCCGTTCCTGTATCGCGACCCGCCCGCTTCTTCGGGAATTTTGGGGGCACCGTGAAACGCGATTTAACAAAGATTCGCGTTCTATCTAGTCTTTCCAACCTCCTGCTAATCGCTTGCTTTTTTGCCGCGACTGGCGCAAAAGTCCTCGCCCAGGTTCCCCACGAAAATCATTTCAACGCTGGTGACGGTTCTTCCGCGGCGCCCACCGACCTCTCAAAAAATACTCCCACTAAATTCGTCAAGCCTGGTGAGGTTTTACATTCCGACGTAGGACTGGCCCTGGTCAACATCACCGTAACCGATCCCTATAACCGGCTCGTCACCGGCTTGGACCAGGACAATTTCCGCGTTTTCGAAGACAACATCGAGCAGGAAGTCCTCACCTTCTCCGCCGAAGATGTACCGATATCCATCGGCGTTATTTTCGATTTCAGCGGCAGCATGGCCAATAAAATCGGCAAAGCACGCGAAGCCGCCGTGCAATTTTTCAAAACCGCCAACCCACTGGATGAGTTTTTCCTGGTCACCTTCAATGAACGCGCCGAACTGACCAGCACGTTCACCAACAGCGTGGAAGATCTGCAAAGCCGCATGTTGCTGACCGCGCCCAAAGGTCGCACCGCGTTGCTGGATGCCATCTACCTGGGGCTCAGCCAGATGCGGGGTGCTCACAACGCCAAGCGCGCCTTGCTCATCCTATCTGACGGGGGCGATAATCATAGTCGGTACAATGAGAACGATATCAAGAGGCTGGTGAAGGAAGCTGACACGCAACTCTACGCCATCGGTATTTTTGATCCCCTCGGGTATCGCAACCGCACGCCGGAGGAACTGAACGGGCCTTCCCTGCTTTCGGAAATAACGGATTTGACGGGCGGCCGCGTATTTGCCGTAGAAAATCTAAACGAGTTGCCGGATATCGCGACGAAAATCGGCATGGAGCTGCGCAATCAATATGTCCTGGGCTACAAACCAAGCAATAAAGTGCATGACGCGCGCTGGCGCAAAATTAAAATCAAGATGCGGGCTCCCCGTGGCCTCCCGCCCCTCTCTATCTATTCGCGAACCGGATACTACGCGCCAGCAAACTGACAGTCATCCCGATTTTCCGCGGAACTTCTTCCAAACCTCGTTATCAATTTTTGCCCCATTCTTAATCTCGGCGATGTTGCTCTGCGGATCTTCGGCGCTCGCGCAAATTCCTTTTCCGAGCCCGCAGCCCCCGCCCCCTGGCCAAGCGGGCCAGCCCGCGGGTCAGCAAGGCGGCAGCATCAAAGTCGCCGTAAACCTGGTGGTTCTGCACACCTCGGTTCTGGATAAAAACGGCAAGTTTATTGACGATCTGAAACAGGAGAACTTTCGCGTATTCGAAGACAAGGCCGAACAAAAGTTGTCGGTCTTCCGCAATGAAGATATCCCAGTAAGCATGGGCCTGGTGATTGATAACAGCGGAAGCATGAAAGAAAAACGCTCGCGCGTGAACGAGGCGGCGTTAACCCTGGTGCAAGCCAGCAATCCGCAGGACGAAGCCTTCGTCGTTAATTTCAACGACGATTTTTTCCTGGATCTCGATAAGGATTTTACCAACAGCATTCCGGAGCTGAAAGAAGCCCTCGAGCGCATTGACGCCCGAGGAAGCACCGCGCTTTACGACGCCATTATCGGTTCGCTGGACCACCTGAAGAAAGCCTCGAAAGACAAGCGCGTTCTTTTGGTGGTTACCGATGGCGACGACAATACCAGCCGCAATAGTCTGGAAAAAACGCTGAGAGAACTTCAAAAAACTTCCACGGTCGTTTATACCATCGGGCTATTGGGTAAGGATTCCGGCGAAGACAAGCGGACGGCGAAAAAAGCCAGGAAAGCGCTGCAGGAAATTGCCAATGCTTCGGGTGGTTTGGCATTTTTCCCGGCAAGCGTTGCCGAAGTTCATGCCATCTGCGAACAAGTGGCGCACGATATTCGCCATCAGTACACGCTGGCTTACTATCCATCGAATACAGCGCAGGACGGCACTTTCCGATCCGTCAAAGTGGATGTAATTCCGCCGCGCGGCAGAGGCAAACTCGTCGCGCGAACGCGCAACGGCTATTACGCTCCGGGCGGAGCTCCTCAAGCTAAATCCCAGGGTAACTAGCGGTCAACCCGCCGTTAGTGAAATTGCCGGAGCAATATCCCGCAGAAAACTATCGCCGTGTGGAATTTTCGCCGCAAAATTTTCCGCGATCGTTTGACCCATATCGGCCAGTGTGTTCCGGATACCCAAATTAACGCCTCTTTTCTTTTGCGGCGTAAACGCGACTATCGGCACATATTCGCGAGAATGATCGGTGGTCGGCCAGCGCGGATCAGGATCGCACCCATGATCCGCTGTAATGATGAGCAAATCATTGGCTTGCAGCGCCGGCAGAAAACTCGCCAACGATTCGTCAAACTCTTCCAGTGATTTTGCGAATCCTTCCACATCCTTGCGGTGTCCGTAAAGCATATCGAAATCCACAAGGTTGCAAAATATCAGTCCTTTCTTACGTTCTTGCAATGCCTCGGTCACCTTCTGCATCCCATCGAGATTATTTTTTGTCGTAACGTAGTCTTCGACGCCGCGGCCGTTGTAAATATCGTGGATTTTTCCGACGCCAAATACCGGAACCCCCCGTTCCCGCAGTACGTCCATCAACATAGGTTTGGGCGGAGCGACAGCGTAATCATGGCGCCGCGACGTCCGCACAAATTTTCCTGCTGCTCCCGTGAACGGCCGCGCAATTACGCGCCCCACGCGATGCTTTCCATCCAATAATTCGCGCGCGATTTCGCACATCCGGTAAAGCTGCTGCACCGGAATAACTTCTTCGTGCGCCGCAATTTGAAACACGCTGTCTCCAGACGTGTACACAATCGGCTTACCCGTCCGCACATGCTCATCCCCAAGTTCAATCAGTATTTCCGTCCCCGAGGCCGGCTTGTTTCCCAGCGTCCCCCGGGCTATTCGTGATTCAAAAGCATCCATAATTTCCCGCGGGAATCCGTGCGGGTAAACAGGAAATGCCTGCGCCAGCCAGATGCCTGCCATTTCCCAGTGTCCCGTGGTGGTATCTTTCCCCGGCGAACGGGTAGCCCCCTTACCGTAAGAAGCGCGCGGCTCCGAAGTGGGACTCAGATGCTTCAGCGGAACTATATTTGCCAGCCCCAATTCCACAAGGTTCGGTAATTTCAGCGGGCGCGATTCCGCAATATGTCCAAGCGTGTTCCGGCCGACGTCCCCATACTGCGCGGCATCCGGCAACTCACCGACGCCGACGCTGTCGAGAACGATCCAGATAATCCTTTCAAATGCAGCCATGCGAGATTCTCCCAGTGCTATTCAGTCGCACTCTAGCACACCGCCCAATTACCGCCGACGGAAAAGGGCGCGTTTCGCTACTATCCTCATTTCGAACCTGCCAGCGCAGGCAGGCACAACCCCACACCCCATCATTCTGAACCTGCCTGCCGCAGGCGGGCAGAGCGAGCCAACTTTTCCTCCGCTTTGCTCCTGCAAAGCGTTGGCTCGCGCAGTGAGGCCTGCCTGCCGCAGGCAGGAATCTCTCTTCGATTGCCGCCCTTAACTCTCTCGCGCGTGGTGGAACTTTTCCCCCTCACTTTGCGTATTAGCCAGCAGACGGGGGTCGTGTACCATGAAACAGGATCAGGCCGCGCGACATGTTTCCCTGGTCGTGCCGATTCTTCTAATCGTTGTTGGCTCCCTTTTTCTTTATTCCAACTGGAAGCCGGCGTTCGATCCCATACCTGTCTTGACCACGTATTGGCCGGCGTTATTAATTCTCGTTGGTCTCGGAATGTTCTGGGACACGTTGCGGCGGCGCCGGGTTCCTGCGTCGACACCGCCATTTCCGGTAGGCTCCACGCTTGGCGCCATATTTTTCGCGGTATTACTGGTGATTTTGCTCCGTCACCATTCCCACTCCGCGGTCATGGGCGCCAATTCTCATTACCTTTCCCATACCAACGAAACGTTAGACCGTAAAGGGGAAACCGCGCTTCGCGCCGATCTGCGCATGGGCGCCGGGCAAATAACCATCCGTGGCGGCGCGACCCATCTTTTTGAAGGAGACTTCCAATTCGGCCCGGCATACCAAAAGCCCCGCGTCGAGTATCACCTCTCCGACGGGTCCGGCGATCTTTCAATTACCCAGGACCATGCCTCCATCACCTTCGGAAATTCGAAAAACGACTGGAGCTTGCGATTCCCAAACGATTTGCCCCTCGAACTCAACATTGATTTGGGTGCAGGCAAAGAAGATCTCCAGTTTCGCGATATGCGTTTACAAAAATTGCATCTGAATGTTGGCACCGGTCAGGTGGATGTTGATCTCACCGGCCAAAGAAGTCACGATCTATACGCCGATATCGAAGGCGGTGTGGGTCAAGCGAATATCCACTTGCCAAAAAATGTAGGAGTCTGCGTGCAAGCCTCCGGCGGCATTGGGTCCATCGACACCAACGGCTTGAAAAACGAAAACGGCCAGTACGTCAACGAGCTGTACGGAAAAACTTCCGCAACGATTCACCTCACCGTGCACGGCGGTATCGGCTCAATCCGCCTGATTCAGGAGCACTAGACACGGTTGGAGCGCGGGTCGGGTTTGGGTATCCGCGTGAACAACTCGCTGTTTTGCCGCGCGGAATTCCCATATACTCCTCCGCATACGATGAACATGTGGCGCACAAAGAAACCTTCAGCAATCATCTGCGTAGCATTGGGCGTATTTCTCATATTTCTTCTGATATACGGTCGCCCGCTCACTACCCTCTGTTTGATGCGCTGGAATAGCCGAGCGAAGCCGGAACTGTGGATAGTGCCAACGCCGTTAACCGACGTTTCCGTCGCGCATAGCCCAGGAAGAAACTTTATCTTTTACGGGTATCAATTCGAAGCGCCTTGGACGGTGAACCGCGAGGCGCACCTCAAAAACGAGGAGATAGTCTATTTTTCAAATAACCTCGTCATGGTGTTTCACGATCCGGCACAAAATGGCAATGAATTGAAAATATTGACCGGCGAAGGTACCCAAAACGAAGTTGCCCTCAAGAGACTATGGGGTGAAGAAGCAACGAGCTCAAACTATGCAATGCGTTCTAAAATCCTGAATCTTACACCCCGCGATTTACATTTATCTTTCTCAAGGCAAAAGATGGTCTCAAGTTCCGTCCTCCTCATGTTAAAACCACTGTCGATGGGCACTTCACGCGGCGGTCTATACTCATTCCAAACCGAATGGCTGCGGGGTTTCCAGCTCGGGGACCCAACGCGAGATAAGACAATCACGATCGATGCCTTTGATCTACACGACCGCGAAATTGAGCTCTTCATAGGTCGAGGGCAAGGTGCCAGCCGAAACGTCACGCAAGCCGAGCTCAATCGGACCATCTATTCATTGCGTCCGACTCTTGCGAGTCAAACGCAATAACGGCTAGATAAGGGCATCAGGTATGTTCGGCAATAGTGCCACTTGTTTGCTCTGATTTGTTTCGAGCGTATAATTTAAAGTTTAGGCAGTGCTCTTCGGACGCACTGGCTGGACTCGCTCTTGGGAACCAAAGAACAACTTACCGTCGCCGCCATCGCTGAACAAGAAGTACTACGCGTGCGCGGAGCTCGCGTCCACAACCTGAAAAACGTCAGCGTGGACATACCGCACGAGGCCATCACCGTGGTTACCGGTGTGAGTGGCTCGGGCAAATCCTCGCTGGCTTTCGATACCATTTATGCCGAAGGACAGCGGCGATACGTGGAATCGCTTTCCGCCTATGCGCGGCAATTTTTGGAACGCATGGAAAAGCCGGACGTGGACGAAATCTCCGGTATCGCCCCAGCTGTTGCCATTCGACAGAAAAACTCCACGCGAAATCCCCGCTCCACGGTGGCCACCTCCACTGAAATTTACGACTACTTGCGGCTGCTGTTTGCGCGCTGCGGACAAACCTTTTGCATCAAGTGCGGCGCCCTGGTGCGCAGAGACAGCCCCGATGAGATTGCCACCAAAGTTTTATCTCTTGCGCCCGGACGCAGGTTTTACGTTCTGTATCCCTTGCGCATCGCCGCGCCGGTAGTTCCCTCCCCCGGCCGCCGGCGTGAAAAGAAAAAAACATTATTTCCGGAGCCGGATGCCGTGCGCCTGGCGCTTCTCGACATCCAGCGACGTGGTTTCAACCGCCTTTATCAGCATGGCCGCGTTCATGAATTTTCCTCCCCAGAAACGCTGTTGGACGTCGACTTCAACCAGCCTGTTTACGTTCTCGTTGACAGATTAGCGGTCGATCCCGGATCGCGTTCGCGGCTCACGGATTCGATCGAAATTTGCTATCGCGAAGGCGGCGGCGAAGCAATCTTGGAATTTCCCGCGGACTCTTCCGGAAATCCGCCGGAACGTTTGAATTTCAACGAACGCTTCGAGTGCAAAAACGATGGCACGCTTTATCAGGAACCGGAGCCGCGCCTTTTTTCATTTAACAACCCCTACGGCGCGTGTCCACGTTGTCAGGGCTTTGGCAATACTGTCGATTTCGATTTGAATCTGGTGATACCAGACCACGGCAAGTCTTTGGATGAGGGCGCCATCGAGCCGTGGACCAAACCACGCTTTCGCAGCCTGCTGGCCGACGCAAAAAAATTTGCGCGAAGCAATGGCATTCCGACAAATATTCCCTGGCGCCAGCTCACTACCGCGCAGCGCCTGAAAATCATCGACGGTGAACCCGACGGTGACTTTACCGGCGTGAAAGGTTTCTTCGCCTGGCTGGAAAGAAAAAAATACAAGCTGCACGTCAGAGTTTTTCTCAGCAGATACCGTGGCTACGCCAAGTGCCCCGAGTGCAATGGCACCCGCCTGCGCCCCGAAGCGCGTGCGGTGCGTATCGCCGGAAAATCCATCACCGAACTTTGCCAGCTCACCGTAAAAGAATCGCGCGTTTTCTTCCGCGAACTTCAATTGACGGAATCTCAGGCGGCAATCGCGGACAGAATCCTCGACGAAATTCGCTCGCGCCTGCAATTCCTCGATGAAGTTGGCCTGGATTACCTTACGCTGGATCGCCTCACGTCGACGCTTTCCGGCGGAGAATCGCAACGCATCCAGCTCGCCACATCGCTCGGTTCGCACCTGGTTGGCGCGCTTTATGTTCTCGATGAGCCCTCCATCGGTTTGCACCCTCGCGATACGCAGCGGCTGATCGACATTTTGAAATCATTGCGCGATTTGGGCAACACCGTCCTCCTCGTCGAGCATGACCCCGACACCATCGCCTCCGCTGATTACGTGATCGATCTTGGTCCCGGCGCCGGCGAGCTCGGTGGCAAGCTGCTCTTCGCCGGAAAATATAACGAAATGCTTGCCGATCAAAAATCGCTGACCGGCCGTTATTTAAGCGGCGAGCTGCAGATTCCGGTTCCGGCAAATCGTCACAAGCCCACCGGCAAATTTCTTCGCATCATCGGGGCCTCTCTTCACAATTTGCAAAATGTGGACATGATGATTCCGCTCGGCACCTTCACGGTGGTGACCGGCGTAAGCGGCTCGGGAAAATCCACGATTGTGCACGATGTGCTGTACCGCGCGCTGGCCGCGAAAAAAAACGGCGCCAGCGTCAAGGAATTTTGCGAGCGCATCGAGGGCGACGCCCACCTTCGCGAAGTGATTATCGTGGACCAGTCCCCGATCGGCAGGACCCCCCGGTCCAATCCCGCAACCTATCTAAAAGCTTTTGATTCGATTCGAGAAGTATTTTCCGAAACTCCCGACGCCAAGCGGCGCGGCTACACCGCGGGACATTTTTCCTTTAATGTCCCCGGCGGCCGGTGTGAAACCTGCCAGGGCGACGGAACCGTTACCGTGGAAATGCAGTTTCTTGCGGACGTTGAACTGATTTGCGAGGAATGCCGAGGCACGCGCTACAAAAGCAGCGTGCTGGAAGTGCGTTTTCACGGCAAAAACATTCACGACATTTTGCAAATGACCGTTCGCGAAGCCTTGGCATTCTTCGTTAATGTCCCGAAAGTAGTATCCAAATTACGAATTTTGAACGAGATTGGTCTCGGATATTTGCGGCTCGGCCAATCCGCCACCACACTTTCCGGCGGCGAAGCGCAACGATTAAAATTGGCCGCGCATCTTACGCGCACTGAGAATCAGGGAATTTTATATATTTTGGATGAGCCCACCACCGGATTACATTTTGATGACATCGCCAAGTTGCTTGCAGCGTTTCGCAAATTACTCGACTCGGGCGCTTCCCTGCTGGTCATTGAACATAATCTTGACGTGATCAAGTCGGCGGACTGGGTGATCGACATGGGCCCGGAGGGTGGGGATCGCGGCGGAAAAATCATCGCAACCGGCACGCCCGAGCAGGTGGCCAGAAATGCGCAGTCACATACCGCCCGGTTTCTAGCGCGCGTATTGAGCGAAAATAACAAGGCAAAGAAACAGAACGGCGGCGCATCCATACCAGAAGAGAAATCAGTAAAGAATGGCAACGGCAAGAAACTTGTTTCAAGTGAACCATGAAACGAAATTTTGCGTTTGTAAGTTCGATGGTTCTGGCAGCAGCGCTTAGCACGCCAGCTCTGTGCGCCACGCAAAATCCATCGCCCGCAAAGAAGACGCAAAAGCTGGCAAATCCTTTGAACGATTTGCTGGACGATGCGCAACATTCCATCGACAAAAACGACTTCGAAGCGGCCGTTGCGCCGTTGCAGAAATTTCTAGCGGAAAAACCGGATGTCGCCTTTGCGCATTCGCAACTGGGTTACGTATTCACCGCGCTGAAGAGGACAGCCGAAGCTCGCGCGGAATACGAACGCGCGGTGGCGCTCGACCCAAAAATGTCAGAGGCGTGGCTGAATCTGGGGATCCTGTTGATCGACACAGATCCGGCCGCTGCCGTCACCGCCTTGAAAAAAGCTGTAGACCAACTACCCACACAAAGCCGACCGCGATTTTTACTCGGCGTAGCTCAAGATCGATCCGGTGATTTGCCGGGCGCGATCGAATCGTTGGAAGGCGCTTCGCATCTCGATCCTCGGGATGTGGACACGCTTGCGCGATTGGGCACGCTTTATCTGCGGCAAAAAGATTACGAGCGCGCAGAAATTAAATTCCGCGCAGTGCTGGCGATTCAACCCAAGCATGCTGGCGCACTCGGAGGGCTGGCGCAAAGTCTGGACGCAGCCAACAAGCCAGAAGCCGAAGCTGCTTATCGCGCTTACCTGGAAGTGCAACTCGCGGATGATGCAGCGCGCGCGCGATTGATCCATTTTTTGATGGAAAAAAAAGAATACGCGGAAGCGCTTGCCGAACTGGATAAATCAGAAACGGCACACCCGGCAACCTTGACGACCTTGAAGCTGCGCGCTGATATCCAAATCAGCGAGAAGAAATACGACGATGCTATCGCCACGCTGCGGCGGGCATTAGCATTAAATGCGAACGATAGTTCGTTGCACGCGGAATTGCATGCTGAACTCGGCCGAATGTATTTGCAGAAGCGGGATTTTCCGGATGCTGAGAAGGAATTGCAATCGGCATTAAAAACTGATCCCAACAATGTGACCTATTGGAAAGATCTCAGCTCGACGTACTATCTGGAAGGAAACTGCCCCGATACAATTAGAGCGCTGGATGTGCTCGACAAAACCGAAAAGCCGGCCGCGGTCACATGGTTTATCCGCGGCCTTTGCTACGATAAAATGAACCAGACGGTTTTGGCGCTGAGCGCATACCAGAAATTTCTGGATATGGATCAAAATAAGAATCCCGATCAGGTTTGGCAGGCGCAACAGCGCAGCAAAGTTCTGCGCAAGAAGCAGCAGAAAAGATAATGAACATGGGAAAGCTCTTCACGCATTTCGGAATGCTGACGCTTGGGATGGCGTTGACCGCTAGTATTGTGGCCGCGGACAAACTTTCGGATTTACAAGCGAAGTTCGACCGCGAAAATAAGGGCGTTGCAAAAGCCAAACTTCTGGAAAAATTGGGCGACGAGCAAATTCTTGCGGCGCGCGCCGCGGGGCATCAAGGCGATTACAGCACCGCCGGTTTGATCCTCGAAAAATATCGCGACAACGGTCGCGCCGCGGTGGAAGCTTTGACAAAGCAGCAGGCGGATGCGGAGCGCCACCCCAATGGATTTCGTCAAGCGGAGATGGCGTTGCGCCGAGGCATTCGCGAGGTGGATGAGATGCTGCTGGTTGCGCCCGACTTCTACCGCCCGCCGCTGCAAATCGTGAGACGCGATTTGATTGACTTGAATGACCGATTGTTGCGGGCGCTCTTCCCGCGCAGAGCGGAGCCGACCGCTCCTCCGCAAAAACCGGAGTCGTCCGGTACTCCGCCAAGGCAGGAGAAAAATCCATGAAGGCGAGACAGTTGCTGGCGGGATTGATTTTGTTGATGGCTTCTCTTGGGCCCGTTGGAGCATTTGGGCAACAAAAGGATTATCTTTCGTCGCTAGAAGCGGACAAAATCCGCGATGCGGAAACGTCGGCGGAAAGAATCAAACTATTTCTTCATTATGCCGATGACCGGCTTAAGAAATTTCAATATGAGCTGGAGCATCCTTCTTCCAACGCGCATCTGGAAATGCTGAATTCACTGATGAATGCTTATATTGGCTGCGTGGACGATGCGGCGGATCTGATTCAACTCGGAATCCAAAAACAGGAAAATGTGCGGCCGGCCATCGACCTGATGGCTTCGAAGACGAAAGAGTTTATGGCGATACTTCAAAAATATTCGACGAGTGGCCCGGAACTGGAACTCTACAAAGAAACTTTGGATGACGCCATTGAAGGCACGCAGGACGCAATGAATGACGCTGAATCGGCCAAGAAAAAGGTAGCGCCGCCCCCAGTCCGGCGCAAAAATTGAGCGCGAAACGCCTCGGGAATACCCAAGTCCCAGGCGGCTCCGGAATGTTTCAGAGAATGTTCACACGCCTGGGTTGTGAAGGGCGCCCACCACGATTCCACGTAGATTTTTATCCGTACAGCAGCCTGGTGCTTACGATACGCCGGCGCGAGGACTCTATCTGGGTGCGTTTTTCGGACTTGCTGCGGCGCGCGCCACTTCCGGTAATGGAAGGAGCGGCGGCGATTTTGCTTTCACGGCTGTACCGGCGGCGCGCGCCAAGAGCGTTGTTACAACAATATCTCGATTATGCGCGGGCGGACCGGACTCGCGAGCGCGTCAGCAAGATGCGGCGGAGTCGAGTGCGGTTGAAGCACACCGCCCCGCAGGGGCAGCAGTTTGATTTGGAAAAGCTTTTTGACGAGTTGAACGCTAAATATTTTGCCGGGACGCTTCGCCGGCCGCATATCGGCTGGAGTGCGAGGAGTTGGAGGCGGCAATTCGGGTGTTATGATCCCGGGCCGAACCAGATTTTGTTGAACCGGAGAATGGATCGCGAGGGCGTCCCCTCCGAGGTAGTGGAATATGTTTTGTACCACGAGATGCTGCATGTGAAGCACCCGACGAGGAGGTCGGGGTGCAGCTTGATTTCGCACTCACGGGAATTTCGCGAGGAAGAAAAGAGGTTTCCAGGGTTCGAGCGGGCGCGCAAGATGCTGGATCAGCTGGCGGTAAGCAGAAGATAAGGAGCTAAGTCCTTATTTTACCCCTCCCCCCTCCCCCTTTTTCATAAGTGTTCATTCTAAAGCAAGTTAAAGTGCCGTGTTTTGATACAGTTTTGAAGGGTTCTGCCCGATCGCCTGCCGAAGCTAAAACGTATGGAACAAGCGCTTCCAGCGCACATCGCCGGGATGAAGGATTGCTCGGGCATAAGTGAAAAAGCGCTCGCGGATTTGCCCGGGCTGCCAAGCGTTCGGAGGCACATCCACGGACATGTAAATCATTACAGGAGTGCCGATGATGTCGTTCCGGGGGACGCAGCCCCAGACTCGGCTGTCGTAGGAATTGGTCCGGTTGTCGCCCATTGCAAAATAACAATTGTCCGGTACGTGATACGGAAATTTGATGTCGGCGTAACCGGGCGGCGCGCTTCCGGGAGGCGCGGGCTCAGTGAGTCCGAGGGCGTAAGGCTCATTGAGTTCCTGGCCGTTGATGTAAACGGTGCCGTCGCGCAGGTCGACGGTGTCACCGGGTAAGCCGATGGTCCGCTTGATCAAGTCCGTGGTGTCGGGAGCATAGGGAGGCCTGAAGATCATCATTTGCTGGCGATGCGGATTGCGCCACAGGGGCACGTGCCAGTTGGTGAAGGGCACGCCAGCGTCGTAGCCGATGCGGCTCATGATCAGATGATCGCCGATAAGCAGAGTGTTTTCCATCGAGCCGGAGGGAATAACACGAGCCTGACCTACCGTTCCGTTGATGAGCATGAAAACCAGGGCGACCCAGAACCAGGCGATGATTTCGCGCTTGATGCCTTGGCGCACTGGGAGGCTTGATTTTTTCACGTTCCTGGTTTTTTCGTTTTTGGGGTCAGCTTTCACGTTCCGCCACCTCATTCATTGCCTCGTCAGCTTTACATTCGCGGACTTCTAGTTGCGCGTTAGCCGTACGATATTCCCATTGTAACCGAGACGGCCCCGGCTCGGGCTTTTCGTCGAGCATGTGCGCTCTGGTTACGATGGAGACGCCGAACTTCGATTGCTGTCGGGAACATTTGTGAGCGGTGGGCAGAAGATAAGGAGCTAAGTCCTTAGGGGCAACAATGAGTAGCCGTGACAGGGCAATTCAATTTGCGTGCGCACTCTTAAGTATTCCACTTGGAACGTATCTCGCTCTAAGAATAGGCTCTGTGCCCATGACGGGAGGGGCTTGTTTTGCAGGGCAACCCAACAGACCGAACAATTGGAGAAACTGCGCAGTATTCAGGGCGGCACCCTTGAGGTCGATCGACACGGGCATAGCAATCTTCGCATCTTCTAAACGAAATTCTCCGCCGGCGTACTCAAACGTGGTATTGGCACCAAATTTGCACGCTTTACATAAAACGCCGTCTACCGCAAATCGTGAGCCAGGGTCTAGCGTAACATTGTTGACTAGCGTGCCTCTGTATGGTGGAACAATCGGGACAGCGGGTGTGTCTCGAAGAATGGCCCCACTTGTCGAGCCTTGTGCAAAGATCGAAGTTTGGTTTCCGAGTAGCAACATGGAAACGGCTCCAACAATGAAAGACCCCAATGCAACCATGACGATTCGCATCTCTCCTCCTAAGGTTGTGTCTGAATGTGGTTCTTTGAGCTCGTAATCTTGATAGGTCGAGCGCAAGGTGCCAGCCGAAACGTTACGCAACCGGAACTCAATCGAATTATCTATTCATTGCGCCCGAGTCTTGCGAGTCAAACGGAATAGCAGCGGGATAAGCGCGTCCGGTATGTTGCCAAACTTCCTCGAACTGCGTTTGCCGGGCCAGGAACAACACATTAATGCAGCCCCGCTTGCGCGAGCATTTCGAGAAACTGTCTTTTCGTCCGCATGTCGATGGCTTGCGCCACCAGTTTCCCGTCGCGATCATAGACGAAACTCTTCGGGATTCCTTCAATGTTATATTGCCCGTTCACTTTCCTGCCCGGATCGAGCAGGATCGGGTAAGTAAACCGGTGCTCGTCGATGAACGGCTTCACCTTGCTCGCATCTTCGTCCGAAATGGAGAGCACGACGAATCCTTCATTTTTGAATTGTTTATAAAGCGTTTCGAGGTCAGGCATTTCACTGCGGCATGGCGGGCACCAGGTGGCCCAGAAGTTCACCAGCACAACCTTCCCCCGCAAATCCTTCAACGCCCAGCTTTTTCCATGTAAGTCCGCCAGCACGAAATCCGCCTGGCGGTGGCGCAGGTCATCCGCTTCGATCTTGGACATGGCGGCGGAAAATTGCGGGTCATCCAAAGTGACCTGCACGCGCTCATAACGCACGAGCTCCGCCAGTTCGAGATATGGCATGGCCGGTCCGTTCTTGCCAGGCGGAACCGGTTGTTCCCGTACGGAATCAGCGAGGGTGGTAGCAACCTCCTGCAGGGTGTCCTGACCGAGGTCTCCTTCGGTCGACAGACTCGCAAGATTGGTGGCGAGGCGCACCTTATTTAACGCGGCAGGCAATCGCCGAATCTGCAGCGCCAGCTGTTTGGTGGTGCGTGCCCTCTCATCCTCGGGCAGCTTGCGCAGAGTTCGCATCTGCTCCAGAATGGGCTTCTCCTGATCGTTCCACACGATCTTTTGTGCCTGCGCACGCACCTCTCCGGGACATATGAAAAAAATTCCGGCCAAACAAAGATGCAAACCGCCAGCAAGGGCAATTCTTCCAAAGCTATCCCCTCGAGAGTTATGTGGCGTCAACGTGCAATCCTTCCTCAGTACAGAGCCTTTCCAGCTTCGTCGAAGTCAACTCCCGATTAATCGGATGATTCTGACAAGTGTCGATAAATTCTAGTTTCGACGTGTCCGCACGAGCTAAAATGGAGGCAACTCCGGAAGTGTGGGTCCGATTTGGGCAGGTCGTCAAGGTTTTATGCGTAGAGACTCAGGGAGTGGGTACAATATTACCTACTTTATATAGTACCTCGGGATGTAACCTTCGTCAAGACTAATCGTGATCTGAAAGCACGTTCATCAGAAATTACGGCCTGCCGTGTAAGCTAAGGTCCAACGAATGGCGCGGCTGGTTGCTCGAAGAGTAGCCATCCATGACTTAAGGGGTTGGAGGCGGCAATTCGGGTGTTATGATCCCGGCCCGATCCAAATTTTGTTGAATCCGGTAAGCGCGGTATACGTCCAGGTGGATTTTTTCCAAGGGAGAGACAATCCCTGCCCTTAAAAAGGCTATCTGTTTGGCGGAATGGGACTTTACTTGAGTGCAGCAATGCCAGCGGGCATGAGAACGAGGGCGCCTTCGGCGGGGCCCTGAGTGTTGGAATTGTTGGAGAGGTGACCGGCCAGCATGCGCCGGTACTTGCCGCGCTCGTCAAGATTCATGTCCACGATCTCGAATGCCATATCCTGCGCCCGAGAGTCGCGCATGAGCGCCGTGGCCTGCAAATTCCTCATGCCGACCTGCAGGCGCAATTGAACCTGTGTCCCGGGCGACAGGTGGCGGCTGAGGGTGGCAACGCCTCCCGTCATGCTTGCGGTTTTGATCTCCATGGAACAAGCCTCTTTGAGGTTGGTGCAAACCGCCCTGACGGTCTTCCTCATCCGCACGCGGGTGTGGCGGCGCTGACGCACAAATTTCGACGTGACCGGAGTGTCGAGTGGCGCGAGCTTGAGGTCTTCCTGGTCGATTCCGCTCCCGGGCAGATAATCGCGAACCCAATCGGGGTCAAGATTCTCGAGCGCCTGCAACGCGGCAATCCGAAGCTCCTGCGGGTGCAGCCAGCCAAATACTTTTTTTGATTCGGCGATGCGTTTCAGCGTGATGACCGATTCGGGCGCCTGAATTCTCCCGAGTGCTTCGATGGCTTTGACGCGCAGATACGGGCCGCCACCGGGGGGCAAGTCGCCGTCGGCGAGGGTGAGCAGTTTGCCGAGCGCCTCACGATCCGAGGTGACTCCGATTTCGTCGATTACCAGCGGCGTCACCAGTGGGTCCACGTGGTCTAGCATCTTGAGCAGGATCTGACACCTTCCGGTCGCTCCGCTCGCGGAAATCTGCCTTACGATGCGATCTTGCGAGCTCCGTGGAAAATCTTTCATCCGGCCCGGCAGATATTCCATGACAGATTCCGGATCGAGCCTGCTTAGCAGCCCGGCCAGCTCCACGGCCTCGGCGATCGGCCCCCCGCGCACCGCGCTCCGGAGATACTCCACGCCGTTTTCACCCAGGTCGCCTGCCAAATTCGCAATATGTTCGGAATCATCGCGCAGGCTGCAACGATTGAAACGCACCGCGAGCTGCTCCATCGCCGTTTGCGGGAGCAATTTCAAAACATTGGTTAGCCCCGCAGCCACGTGGCGCGCCTTCAGCGCTTCTTCGACAAATTCCGGCACACGTTCTTCGATTCCCATTTTTGAGCGCATGCTGCGCGCGATTCCTGGCCGATGGGACTCGACGCCGGCAATGAGATCGAGTGCCTGCTCCATCGCCGGAAAACAGCGGCTGGTGGCCGCTTCCTGGCTCAACCTTACGAAAGCCGCACCCACTAAACCTTGCAGTTCCGATTCCGGCTCAACGCTGAGCCGCAGACCCAGGTGCCGCAGCGCTACGCTAAGCAGTTTCGGATCGGCTTTGGAATACAGTTCGGCCATCTCGGAGAGTCCCACTGCGGTTTTCTTGCGCGCATCGGACTCTTCGCTTTCCGCGCAAGCCGCATAATTCTGAAGGATGCTGATAGCTTCGGCGATATTGCCTTGTTTGATCAGTTCGCCCACATAAGACTGCACGTTGCGCGGAGGAATGCACCAAGCCTCTTCGGATAGCAGCACGGCGCGCTTGCCGCTTTCCGGTACCGCCGCCCAGAACTCCCGGTCGAGAATGTCGCGGTGCGATTGCACCAGCATCCCGGCTTCGCTCATCTTGTCTTCATGAGCGCCGAGAATCTTTCTCAGATTCTCGATTTCCTGGTTCATGCGGTCGAGCATCTGGCGAACGGAGTTGACTTTGACTTCGCCGCGTTCAAAGCGCTCTAGCGCGAAGCGGATCGCCAGGTGTTCGGCGAGCTGCACGATCACCGATTCGTCCGGCTTTGCATTCGGCGCTTGCGCCGCCATGCTTGCGAGTGCTTGTTTCAACATGTCTTGCGCGTGGCCGGGCAATTGGGATACCTGCTCCTGGAACGCACCCGCCGCGGCCACTCCACCCTGCCCTGTGCCAACGTGCCCAAAACTCGTCAGCGCGCTAAGAATCCCGTAGATCTCTTCTTCGCTCGGCTCGCCATGTCCGCCCCTTCCGTTGCCCTTTCCGGCGGTGAGTCCAGCAGCTATCGGAGAGTTTGTGCCCGAACCGGCGATCTCCCGGCCATAACCGAACCCATCATTACCACCGGAATTCCTCGCGCCTGGAGCTACAGCAGCAGGCAGCAGTTCGCCAGGGCCGCCAGGGCCCGGTCCCGAACCACCACCGCTTTTCGATCCCTGCGCAGCGGCAATCAATTCGAGCAGCTTCTGGGGATCGTTCAACCACTGTCTGAATTCATCCTGGTCGCCGCCAAGCGATGCGGCAGCGATCTGCGCGGCGATACTCGCATCTTTTAGCCGCGCATCGGTGGCTACGAAGTAAATCTCATTGATGTGGATTCCCTTTGCGCCGACGAGGGCAGCTTTCAATTGCAGCGCAAGCTGCGCTGGTTTGGCCTTGCCGGTGGGAAAGGCGCGCACGAATCGGCCTATCTCTTCCTCCGTAACGGAAGCAAAAAACTGTACGCTGGCTAGACCCGCCGCCGAGAGCAACTGCGCAAATTGCTTTTCGGCGGGTGACCCTTCCAGAGGCACGCCATCCAACAAGAGCTGCGAATTTGTCGCTCCCAGTAATAATCCCGCGTCTGTCCCCAGGGGAATGGCGTTGCGCAGCTCCTCCCATGCGATCTGGAGCTGTTCTATGGTGCGGACATGCTCGTACCCATATAGGCGAGCAAACTTCAAGAGGATGTTGAGGCTTCTTACGAAAGCGCGTCCGGCGGATGTTTTTGGGTCTGCTTTCATGCTGCGCCGCGTGGTCCTTCTATAGAACTTCCTACCTAGTACGGTAGGTTTAGGCACTGTCCGCAGCAATGGTACGGCACGTACATGTGTCCCAGTGGTCACGTGACCCTGAGGACGGGCAAGGCCGCTGGCCAACCAGACTGGCGCCCGTAGGAAGCATACTGCCGAGCAGAGCAAGCCCCGCGCCTTTCGCGGAGTAGTCGGTTCCTTAAGCGAGCATCCCCCTCACTGCGTTTAAGGAAGTGTAGAAGTTCAAGTCCGCCTGGTTCCGCCACTTACCAACGTAACCCGCGCCAATTAAACACCGCGCCCAACGAAAGCTGCGATCCGGAAAGGATTGCAGGTCAGTGGTTAGCTCCAAGGGAACGTCCCCACTTTGGGTTGTAGTACTCGCGCCCGGTATAGGTCAGTCCGGTGCCTGGGTCGGTCTCCTCGGAGCCGAACCTGTACTTGTTCTTTGTTCCCAGGGGATCAATGACCGTCAGCATCTGGCCCCAAGGATCATAGCTGTAGTTCTCGAGAAGTTTCCCCGTGGGATCCGTGACAGTGGCGACGCTTCCAAAAGCGTCGTTGTGGTAAAAGAATTGAGTCGCCGGAAAAACCGCAGAGTCGCGGTCCGGCCCCGAGTATGTGTAGAGGATCTTTCCGTCAGGACCGTTTTCCACCAGGACCTTGCCGGTACGCAGGTCATTGACGTACTGATAGGTTCCCGCGGCCACCTGCTGCGTCACCCGCCGGCCGTCTCCATCATAAGAATATTTGCTATTCACCGGGCCCCCATGAGCTGAAGCCAGCCGACCCGCGGCATCGTAGCTGTAAGTCAGTGTGCCATCACTGAGAAGATTTTTGTTGCGGTCATAGGACAACACAGCCGAGCCAAATTTCACCATTTCGTTTGCCGCATCGAAGACGGCATTCGTCGTCGAAGAGGAAGTTTGCACCGAGGTACGATTGTCCGCGGGATCGTAGGTATAGTTCGTGATCGCGCCATTAGCCGCGGTGTGTTTCACGATTCGGTTCAGGGCGTCGTAAACATTGCTTTCGACACCACCAAGGGCCGAGGTGATCTTGGTGGGGTTGTCGTCAGGGTCATAGCCAATGGTTTGGCCGGAGAGCAGAGTGGATGCGTGATTATGCTTCTCTGAGACCAGGCGAGACAGCGCGTCGTACGTAAAGGCACTTGTGGCGCCATTGGAGCGGCTGATGGCTTTGAGGCGCCCACCCGGGTCGTATGTACGGGTCACCATCCCGCCATTGACATCCTTCGACTGCAAGACGCGGTTAAGCTGGTCATAACTCAGAGTCTCTACCCGCGCGTCTGGGTACGTTCGCGAAGTCAAATTGCCTTCCGCGTCGTACTGATAATGCAATGTAGTTCCGTCGGGATTGGTTATGGTCACGGGGCGATTCAGCGGGTCGTACGCGTAGGTGGTCGCTCCCCGAAAGTCAGTCATCCCCGCGCGATTTCCGGCGGCATCGTAGGTGTATTGGACGTTCTTCCCGTCGAAGTAATTCTTTGCAACCAAACGGTTTGCGGCGTCGTATGCGAAAGTATTGGTGTTGCTGTTGCCATCCACAAACCTGGTCAGATTCCCCGCAGCATCGTAAGAACCGTCGGTCATATTTCCGAGAGGGTCTGTGATTTGAATGCGCCGGTTCAGGGCGTCATACGTGTATTGCCACTTGTTGGCGCGCGGATCGACGAAAGCAACCAGGTTACCGTCCGCGTCATACTGAAAGCTCGTGGTTCGCTGCGAGGTCAACCCGGAAGCGTCGACAGTTTGGATCAAGCGTCCTGCCGCATCATAAGCGTGGGTGGTGATGATGCCGCGCGGGTCGGTTGTGGATATCAGGCGACTGTCCCCGTCGTAAGCGTAACTGCTTATTCTTTGCTGAGCCGAGCCGGCCGCTTCCGTAATCTTGGTAAGCCTGCTGAGTCCGTCATAAGCATAATTCGTGATGGAGGGCACTGCGTCCTTCCTGCTTGTTAAGCGTCCCAACGCATCGTAAGCGTACGTTGTAGTGGTGGCCACCGAAGTGCCTGCGGCATCGGTCTTACTGACCAGGTTCGCTGCCGCGCTCCAGGAAAATTGCGTGGAGACGCCGCGCCGGTTCGTTCGCGTTAGCGGCAATCCGCGCGAATCGCGAGTGTAGGTGACTATCCCCCCGCTGGCGTCGGTAATTTTGGTCAGATTTCCTTTTGCATCGTAGGCATAGCTGGTGGCGTGGCCCAATGCATCCGTAATGGTCAAAGGCTCATTCAAGGTGTTGTACGTCGAGGTATAGGAGGCGCCCAGTGGATCCGTGCCGCCGGTGTTGTTTCCGTTGGCGTCATAGGTGAAATGCCAGGTATTTCCTAGCGGATTCGTGGCACCGGTAATCATGTTGTTCGCGTCGCGCGTCACCGTGGTCTTCCCTCCGAGCGCGTCGGTCACGGACATCCAACGATGCTGGTTGTGCACCACCGTGGTGACATGGCCAAGAGGATCGGTGATGGTAGTGCCTGCCGCGCCGTACGCATACGTGGTCGTGTTCCCCAGCTCATCCACGGCGGAGGTCACCCGCTTAGCGCTGTCATAGGTGAAGCGCCGAACATTGCCCAGAGCGTCGGTAATCTGGATCAAATTATTGGCGGAGTCGTAGGCGAAGCGGGTCACGCCGGCGGCCTGATCCGTGATCGAGATCAGCCGCCCCGAGGAGTCATAGCCCAAAGTCACCGGATCGCCCACCTGCGTTAGGTGAGAACCCGTGTAGGCAAAGGAGATGCTACGGCCTGAAGAGGAATCAGCGACGTTAGCGAGACGCCCACCAGAATCATACGAGAAAGCTAGGCGATTGCCGTTGAGATCGCTGATTGAATCCACCATCGCTGGAATCGCGCCCGGTGCTGGGAAATGATGCAGGGTTCCGTCTGGAAGTATTAGCGTGAAGGTGCCGTCCGTATTCTTCATCAGCCTGTTGAAATTCCCCGGATCGTCGGGCTTGAACGTCGTAGGATCCGATTGTGTATACGTTCTTCTTTGCCCATCCCCTCCCCTTTCTGCTCCGCGGTTCCCGCTGACGGCCAGCTCCAAATTGAAATTGAATGTCCACCCGGTCCCGGTAACGCCGTTAGAAGTATCCTGGTTGTTATAGAACAAGGTGACACCTAGCGGACGCGAAGCCGTCGGCTTAAAGAAGAGCGGGTATTTAACCACTAGGTTTCCAGTGTCGGTATTGATGTTCGAATACATGATCAGATACTTCAGATACTCCAGATACGCGCGAAATAGTCGCTGGTCAGGATCGCGTGACGAAAAACTTGAGTCCATCGGGTCGGCTGGGACGGGCGATACAATCCTGCCCGCGCCCTTGAGGAATGACGGTAGGACTACGGCTTGTAAGTCCAGCGGCCTAGAAGGCAGTGAAATCCCAAACGAATCGGCTCTTCTCTCGAATCTCTCGAATCCATCAAACTGACAAACGGGTCTAGACAGGCTCCCGGGAGTGGAGGGCCATTGATTTAAGCCGACCTTTCTCCTTGATCCTGTCCCGGTGTCCACGACACGACAAGGGTGAATAACATACCATTTAACGTGGTCATAACCTTCAATGCCAAAGCACGACCCACCATCAGCGGTGACGCGGTCCATTGTGTACCTGGGGAGTTGAAAAGCGAATGCGGTGGCATCCAAGACCCATATGGGCCCCAAGACTGAGCTCCAATAGTTGTTGGCGGGATTTTGGCAGCCAAATGTAACCCCTAGGTTGCCGTCTGTAACAGTCAGCGGCGCCTTTGCCGTCAGGCCGGTACCCTGGTCCGAGGTCACCTTACTCGTTTCGTTCATCTTTGTTCCCGGCGTAATTGCCGTGATGTTTAACGAGAAGCTGCAGCCGGCGCCAGGGAGCAACGTGGCTTTCGACAAGGCGATGAGGCTTGACCCCGGAACTGCCGAAATCATTCCGCCGAAATTGCTACAGTCCCCCTGTAACCCATTGGGGGTGGCGACCATTAAGCCCGACGGAAGGTTGTCGCCAAATGCGACGTTTGTCAGCGGAGCAGCCGAGTTAGGATTAGCCACAGCCAAACTTAGGGACACGGTGCCACCCACTTGGACCGATGGAGCGTTAAACGCCTTGAAAATCAGTGGCGGCTGTACCGCCGCTGGCGCCCGCGCGCCGTCCGAGCCCATCAAGGACACCAATAGACACAGTACAGCGAAGAAGAGAGTCGTCCTCTTGAAAATCATGACTTTGGGTTGGCTCATAGAACCTCCTGAGCAATGAGCCCGCGAATTCGCGAGCCCCGGAAAAAGGAAATTAGCGACTATTGGAAGGGTCCCAACCTCAAAAGCGTGCGCGGAGACGAAGCAGGGTTGCTGTTGAGGTACGGTCGCAGACTATGTTCCAGAAATCACGCGTTGTCAAGCCGGCAAATTTGAAAGCGGCCCGACCCCTATTTTGCACGCTTGGGGTTCGCGCTTGTGCCGTTACTGGCGCGCCAACTTTAGTGTTGCATGAGGGCGCTGCCGGCGGTGACGCGGTTGCTGTCGGTTACGACCACAAAGGTGGTATCTGGATTGACCACGTAAGCCGCAAAACGAAGTGTGCTGGTGGGCGAGCTGCGAATCAGATATTGGTAGCTGTTGCTGGCGGTGCCGTCTCCGTTAATTGTGAGCGATCCGGCAAGGGGAATGTCAAAATTGATGGGATTGCCGAGAAATGCGAGCTCGACGTAATCGATCGCGCCGGTGACGATGCCGGTTCCGGTCAAAATGTGTTGGCCGAGGAAATCTTCTTCAAACTCAGGAAAAGTTTGCGTTGCGCGGATGACGCCGCTCCAATTGAATGCGTAATTCCCTGCCAGGCTAGCGCTGGTGATTGGACCGGGGTTTTGCGCCAGCATGGTGCCGTCGCTTATCAGGTTGCGGCTTGTGTCCTGAACGGCCGCTTGCGCGGGTGACATCAAATAAAAGATGGCATCGAACTTTCCCAACTGAGAATCGGTGAAGGTGAAGGTGCCGCGCCCGGAGCCGGCGTTGGCGGTGTCAATTTCATAGTGCGCGCCGGTGATCGCGGAAGTCGCGGTGATGGAATTGTGATTGCCGTTCAGGTTCTCGTCGAGCGCAATTTGCGAAAGGTTTCCTGCTCCATCGGCGGTAAAACGGGCGACGCGCGCGAGAGGACTGGCGCCGACCGCTCCGGTGACCAGATAAACGAAGCTACCGGTGAAAGCGCTATTGTTGGCGGCCACGGAGGCGGACTGCTTCACGGCGTCGCCCACGGTGATTGCCAAATTGTCTTCTTCGAGCCATTTGATTCGCGTGCCGTCGACAATGTAAAAGGCAAACGTCCTGGTGATTGCGGTGCTGTACGCGGTGTATTTCAGAGTGAGCAAGCCTCGGCCGAAATTTGCGCCGAACTGGGAGTCGAGCTGGAAAGTGCCGGTTACGCCCGAGTTGATGGGCCCGGATACCGTTGACTGATTGCCGTCGTTTTCGTCGAGCACGCCGGCGGTAATTTTGCTGTTGCCGTCGGCGGTGACGCGGCCCATCAGCGACATGGGAGCGGGCAAAAAACCTGACGGAGCGGAAACTCCGGAGACGTCGAACACGTAGTTGCCGTTGAAGGAGGCGGCAGAAAATGCGCCAGGGGTAGTTTTGATAAAACTTCCGCTGCTGGTGGCGGCGCCATTAATCTGGATAACGAGGCCTTGCGTAGTGGAGGTGAGAACGACGTCCAGAACTAGCGAAGAGGAGCCACTGCCGAGAGTGATTGTTCCCCGGCCATCGGGGAGGATGGAATAGGCGCCGGTCGCAAAATTGAGCGGATTTAGCGTGCTTGTGGAGGAGAGGCTTTGCACATCCTCGATTGCCGAAGTGATATTGCCGTTGCCATCGGCGACAAAGCTGCCGACTCGCGAGATGGGCGAACCGCCAAACGTGCTGGGAATTTCGCCGGACATGGAGAAGGCGTACTGGCCCTTGAGGCTGGCGTTGGAATACATTCCAACGGGCGGCGGGAGGGGCGGGACGGATCCGGTGTTGCTGCAAGCGGCCATAAAAGCGGCAATTAGGAGGACGGATGCGAGATTAGTGATATTAGAGGGTTTCATTTTATCTCCCCACTTCGAGATGCATTCTTCGAGCGACGAATGCAACGTAACTTCTTGGACGCTCGGCGCACGGGGAAAGGCTTACCGGGACACGACTCGATGTGCCCAAAACGTAAGCGAGCCCGTTATGCGTCTGACGATTCCGCGATCTAAGAGCGAAAAACACGTTGAAAGGAAAAATGTTGCGGGCAGATTCATCAAAAAAGGTGGAATAAGAAATAAAGTTGTTTGGGCTTAGCAAAGAGTTGGAATTGACACATTTGGCGGTTCCGAACATAATTACATGTACGTCACTCCTTTGGAGGGCTGAACGGTCCGCCCTGGATGCTAACCAGTCGCGGGCTGCACAACGGATGGCGCAAAAATATATTTTTGTTACCGGCGGAGTAGTTTCCTCACTGGGAAAAGGCGTAGCTGCCTCATCGATTGGTTGTCTCCTCGAAAGTCGCGGATTCAAAATCACCATCCAAAAATGCGATCCGTATTTGAACGTAGATCCCGGCACCATGAGCCCGTTCCAACACGGCGAAGTTTTTGTGACCGAAGACGGCGCGGAAACCGACCTGGATCTCGGGCATTACGAACGATTCACGCACGCGAAGCTAACGCGCGACAATAACTGGACCACCGGACGTATCTACGAAACCATTCTGACCAAGGAGCGGCGCGGCGATTATTTGGGGAAGACTGTCCAAGTGATTCCGCACGTGACCGACGAAATCAAAACGATCATCAAGAAAGTTTCAGAAGGCCCGGACGTGGTGATTGTGGAGATCGGCGGGACGGTTGGCGACATCGAATCATTGCCATTTCTGGAAGCGATCCGGCAGATGCGGCTGGAGCTTGGCCCGGAGAACACATTGTTTGTACACGTGACCCTGGTGCCGTATATAGCGGCGGCGGGTGAATTAAAAACGAAGCCGACGCAGCACAGCGTGAAAGAAATGCTGGGGATTGGGATACAGCCGGATATTTTGTTGTGCCGCAGCGACCACCATATTCCGGTGGAATTGAAAAAGAAAATTGCGCTGTTTTGCAACGTGGCGGAGTCCTGCGTGATTTCGATGGAAGACGTGGACACGATTTACGCGGTGCCGGAGGAATTAAGCAAAGAGGGATTGGACACGCAAATTCTGCGGCTGATGAAGCTGGATAATCGTCCGTCAAATATGAAGCCGTGGCTGGATTTGATTCAGCGCATGCATCATCCGGCGGGCGAGGTGCGCATCGCGATCGTCGGCAAGTATGTGCAGCTTGAAGATGCGTACAAGAGCCTTCGCGAGGCGCTGCTACACGGCGGGCTGGCGCACAATCACAAGACGGTTTTGGAGTGGATTGAAGCGGAAGAAATTGATTCGCCAGAGACCGCGGCAGTGCGGTTGCGCGGCTTCGACGGCATTCTGGTTCCGGGAGGATTTGGCAAGCGCGGAATTCAAGGGATGGTGCATGCCATTCGTTACGCGCGAGAGAATAAGGTTCCCTTCTTCGGGATTTGTCTGGGGATGCAGTGCTCCACGATTGAGTACGCGCGCAATGCCGCGGATTTGCGGCAAGCGGATAGCACGGAGTTTGATCCGCAGACGCCGCATCGCGTTATTTATAAGTTGCGCGAACTGCTGGGCGTTGACGAAATGGGCGGCACCATGAGGTTGGGCGCGTGGGCTTGCGTGCTTGAGCCCGGATCGCTGGCACACAAAGCTTACGGAAAGACGGAAATCAGCGAACGCCACCGGCACCGCTATGAATTCAATCGCGAGTACGAGAAAATTTTGACGGCGGCGGGATTGCGCATCACCGGACGCACGCCGGATGCGAATTACGTGGAAATTGTGGAAGCGCCAAATCATCCGTGGTTTCTAGGCTGCCAATTTCATCCGGAATTCAAATCCAAGCCTTTGGAGCCGCACCCGCTGTTCACGGCGTTTATTGGCGCGGCATTGGAACAACGCAAAAAAAAACCACGAAGCGCTGCTGAGCCACAGCGCGCGCAAAGCGTTGAAATGACGCCACACGCAGCGGCATGAACATTGCAAACGCATAGATCTGTGCGTAGCCTGAAGACCTTGGCAAATTACGCAAACTTTCCTCTATGAGCGTCACGCGCGAAATTGAACTGGGGTCGCTGCGCCTGGGTGGCGCGAATCCACTTTTTCTGATTGCGGGCCCATGCGTGATTGAAAGTGAAACGCACGCGCGAATGATGGCGGAGCGGGTGGCAAAAATTGCGAGTGACGCGGGGGTGCCCTACATTTTCAAGGCGTCGTATGACAAAGCGAATCGCTCTTCGCTAAGCGGATTTCGCGGGCCGGGCGCTTCCGACGGTTTGCGAATCCTGAGCAAGATTAGAGCTGATTTAAATTTGCCGGTGCTGACAGATATTCATGATGCGTCACAGGCCGGTCCGGCAGCGGAAGTCTGCGATATTCTGCAAATCCCGGCGTTTTTATCGCGGCAGACGGATTTGCTGATGGCCGCGGGAAAAACGGGGCGTATTGTTAATGTAAAAAAGGCGCAGTTTCTTTCGCCCCGGGACATGGGCAACGTTGCGGAGAAAGTAGCCGCTACCGGCAACCGCAAAATTATTTTGACGGAACGTGGCGCGTCATTTGGATACAACAATTTGGTTGTGGATATGCGGTCGTTTCCGGTGATGCAATCATTCGGATATCCGGTGGTGTATGACGTGACGCATTCGGTGCAGCTCCCTGGCGGGCGCGGAGACGCGAGCGGCGGGCAGCCTGAATTTATCGAGCCGTTGGCAAGGGCCGGAGTTGCCGCGGGAATCGATGGGATTTTTCTGGAGACGCACGACAATCCAGCGGCGGCGCTTTCGGATGGAGCGAATGCGCTTCCCCTTGCACGACTAGGTGCGTTGCTGGCGCAATTGAAGGAACTTGGCACATTGGTTCGACGATGGAGAGCGTCATGAGTTTGGAAACGGCGCGCCGCGTTTTGCAAATTGAATCGCAGGCGATTCGCGATGTGATGGAGCGCCTGGACGGAAATTTTGAGAAGGCTGTGGAACTGCTGTTGAAGTGCAAGGGCCGCGTGGTAGTGAGCGGGATGGGCAAGTCGGGATTGATTGGGCGCAAAATTTCCGCGACATTTTCCAGCACTGGCACGCCGTCATTTTTTCTGCACCCCGCGGAAGCGGTGCACGGCGATTTGGGGATGCTGGCGCGGGGCGACGCTTTGCTGGCGGTTTCTTATGGCGGCGAGACGGAGGAAATTATCCGTTTGTTGGAAGCGCTCAAGCGGCTGGAAATATCCATTGTTACGCTAACGGGAAATGTAAAATCCACGTTGGCGGAAGCGAGTGACGTGGCGCTGGACGTCAGCGTAAAACAGGAAGCTTGTTCGCTGAATCTTGCACCGACGGCCAGCACCACAGTGGCCATGGCGGTGGGCGACGCACTGGCTATTTCACTGCTGGAACGGCGCGGTTTCCGTCCGGATGATTTCGCGGCGTTGCATCCGGCCGGACGGCTGGGTCAAAAACTTTTGCGTGTGGAACACATTATGCACGCCGGAGATGGCTTGCCCAGCGTTTCGATGGAAACGCCGATGCCGGATGTTTTTCATGAAATGAGCAAGAAAGGTTTGGGCATGACCACGGTTACGGGCGCTGACGGACGACTTGCAGGGATTATCACCGACGGAGATTTGCGCCGCTTGATGGAAGCGCATCGCGGGGCGGTGCTGGAAATGAAAGCGGGGGCCGGCATGACGAAGAATGCGCAAACAATTGGTCCGCACATTCTCGCAAGCGAAGCGCTTAATTTGATGGAGAAGCACAAAATTACTTCGATTGTGGTGGTGGATGAGGCCAGGCGTGCGTTGGGTGTGGTGCACCTGCACGATTTGTGGACGCTGCAGTTGATGTAGATTTCGTTGAGATTGCGAGAAATCGCGCGATGCGCGAAAAAGGACAAGGGATTGGCTAAAGGTAAGAAGAAAATCGCGCGGGACGTTATAAAACGCGCCAGACAGATTCAGGTTTTATTGATGGACGTTGACGGCACGATTACCAAAGGTGGCGTGTATCTGTTGTCACAGCCGGATGGAACCGCTCTGGAAATGAAAGTATTTGACGCTCACGATGGACAAGGGATATCGCTCGCGCGCACCGCGGGAATTCGCACGGGATTTATTACTGGGAGAGAGAGTTCGGCGCTCCGGCATCGCGCACGGGAGCTGGGAGTCGAATTTGTTTTTGAAAAACAACCACATAAGATCGCGGCTTATGAGGAAATTTTGCGAAAGACGGGTGTGCCGGAATCGGCGGTGGCTTTTTTGGGCGATGATCTTCCGGACCTGACGGTGATGCATCGCGTTGGCTTCGCGGTAGCGGTGGCGGATTCGGCGCAGGAGGTGCTGAATGCGGCGCACTACGTGTGCAGCGCAAGAGGCGGCGAGGGAGCGGCACGCGAAACCGTAGAGCTGATTTTGAAGAGCAAGGGAATCTGGAACGAGATGATCGACAAGGCGCGTGCTTGAGGTTCGATTTAGATTTTTCGTGCCGGAAGTATTTCCCAAGAAATTCGAAAGAGGATAGCGATGGTTCATGCGTGGCACGATGTTTCTCCGGGTAAGGATTTACCGCGGGATTTTCAGGCGGTCATCGAAATTCCGCTGGGCTCAAACGTTAAATACGAGCTTGATAAAGCGACGGGATTACTGAAGGTGGACCGCATTATCCATTCGGCGGTGTTTTACCCAGCGAATTATGGATTTATTCCGCAGACGTATGCGGAGGATAACGATCCGTTGGACGTGCTGGTGCTTTGCCAGGAAGCGGTGCAACCGTTGGCATTGATTCAAGCGCGCGCCATCGGACTAATGACAATGATTGATTCCGGCGCGAGCGACGACAAAGTGATTGCCGTGGCGACAAATGATCCAGAGTTCAGCGATTACGTGGAAGCGCGCGATTTGCCGCCGCATCGATTGCTGGTATTGAAGCGGTTTTTTTCGGATTATAAACAGCTGGAAGGTAAGCAGGTGCAGGTGGAAGATATTCGGCCGGCGTACGCGGCGCTGACGGTAATCGAACGGGCTTTGGCGCGTTATCAGAAGGAACGTGAACAGTTAATGGGCAAGTATCCTGAAAAGGTCCTATGAACACGCGAAGTCGACAAGTGGCCAAATGGCTGGGAATAAGCCTCGGAGCAATTTTTGTCGTTGCGTTTATAGGTTTGAGCTATGTGGCGGGTAGTCCGCGCGACGCGTATGGCATGGTGCGATACGCGCTGCCGCATATGCACCGGGGCACTTTGCAGGACGGTAGCGACGCTCCTGATGCTCGTCTTACGGCGCTTGACGGCGTCACGGGATTTCACATCCGGGAACGAACGGGTGGCAAGCCGCTGGTGCTGATTTTTGGAAGCTTTACTTGACCGCCATTTCGTCGCCAGTTAGGCGAAGTCACGCAGATTTATAACGATTACAAAGATCACGCGAATTTTCTGACGGTGTACGTGCGCGAAGCGCATCCCACCGATGAGTGGCAAATGAAATCGAACGTCAAGGATGACGTTTGTTACGCGCAACCAAAAACACTCGAACAGCGCGTGGTAATCGCGAATGATTTCATCAAGCGTTTCAACTACCCGCTGCCGTTTGGAATTGACGACATAAATAACGCGGCGAACGATGCTTATGCAGCGTGGCCTGAGCGGATTTATATTGTTGGTGAGGATGGTCATATCGCGTATCACGGCGGAATGGGACCGTTTGATTATCATCCGGATGAAGCGCGGACCTGGCTGGCGAAACGATTTGGCGAAGTAAAGCACGATGCGGCTCCCGCTACTCCGGCCCCCGCGACGAAGCCCGCGGCTTCGGCAAAAACATAATTTGGCACACGCCTGCGTTTATAATTCCTTGATGAAACGGCCGCAAAATAAACCGAGCGATAAGCGTAAGAAAACGAGCTTGGCGCGAGCGATTTCAAAGTTAGGGCATTGTTCGCGTTCGCAAGCGGCGGAGGAAATTAAGGCGGGAAGAGTGCGTGTTAATGGTGTGGTTCGCAGGAATCCCGAGACGCCGGTTTTGTTTGGCAACGACAGGATCACCATTGAGGGGAAAGTTGTCGCCGCTGCCGCGCGTGTTTATTTGATGATGAACAAAACTCGCGGTCTGGTAACGACCGCGTCCGACGAGAAAAATCGTCCCACAGTTTATTCACTGCTTCCGCCGGGCACGCCTTGGGTTTCACCAGTGGGCCGGCTTGATCAGGCCAGCGAAGGCTTGCTGCTGTTCACCAATGATTCGGGCTGGGCGGCGGCGATCGCGGCTCCGGAAAGTCACCTGGATAAAACCTACCATGTGCAAGTTTCTACGATTGCGGACGAACGTCTCTTAGATTTATTGAGAAACGGAATTACAACTCCGCAAGGGGATTTTTTGCAGGTGAAGAGTGTAGAAGTGCTTCGGACGGGTGGCAGCAATTCCTGGATCGAGGTGATTCTTGATGAAGGGAAAAACCGGCAGATACGCCGAATGCTGGAACAGCGCGGGGTTGAAGTTTTGCGGCTGGTGCGCGTGGCGATTGGACCGCTGGTGCTGGGGGATTTGGCTAAGTCAGCTTGCCGGGCTCTTTCGAAAAGTGAAAAGTTAAATGTGGATCGTGCACTCCGGGGAATTTCAAGTTCTTCTAGAAAGAATGACGAAACAGGAAAAAAGCTGAGGGGAGATTAGGAAAACAAACAGGAGGTCACGATATATCGTGCCCCTACAAACGGAACATTCCGTTGGGGATTAAATTGCGGCTCGATGGGGAGTTTGCGAGCCACTCAGCATCCAGGATTGCAAAGATACGTAGACGACCACGCCAGTGGTAAGTACCAAAGTCACGCCCAGGACGACTAAGGCAAAAATCTTGAGAAGAATCCCTACGATTTGTAGCAAATCCAGTATGGTGGCCTGTTCCATCGCGCCCTTTCAACTCCGTCAGATATAGCGAGGTTACCCGCCGGTGTCTATGTTATCTATGGGGTATATGCTGTATTTAGACGCAAAAGGAGTACTAGATTGAATCGAAACGGTGGAGCCGAGGGCGAGAGTTGAACTCGCGACCTGCCGATTACGAATCGGCTGCTCTACCACTGAGCTACCTCGGCACACGAGTGCCCTATTTTAGCAGCCCTGAGTAGTTGTTTGCCAGCGTCGGCTAATATTTGGTTGTTATTCGTGCAGGACGTTTAAGCATCGCGCAGCACGTTGAGCATCAGAGAATCGTGCACACGCAGCGTGCCCTTGCTGTAGTCGATGAATCCCATTCTGCGGAATTTATTCATGAAGAGATTCACGCGGCCGCGGGTGGTGCCAATGAGTTCCGCCAAGGTTTCTTGCGGAATATTCGGCACTTTCGTCTTGGCGGCGCCTTCTTTATCCTGGCCGGCTAGCAGCAACAAGGCGCGGGCCAGGCGTTTCTCGCTGGAATTGCGTAACTGGTCGACGAGATCCGCTTCGGTTTTTGCGTTGCGTTTCAACAGGTAGGAAATGAAATAATTTCTAAACTCCTGCACTTCTCGAAGGATGCGGAGCATCTCTCTCTTCTGAATAATCAGCACGTGGGTGGCTTCCATTGCGGTTGCGCGGGCTGCGCGTTCGGTGGAATCGTCGCTTATGCACGCTTCTCCGATAAAATCGCCCGGTTCCAGAATGGCAATCACCGCTTCTTTACCATCTTCATTAATGGCCGAAAGTTTCACGATTCCCGACTTGATGTAGAGTATGGAACAGCCTTGATCTCCCTGGGAATAAATTGTCTGCGCCTTCGCAAAAGTTGCGACTTGCTTCGAAACTTGCGGACTATCCAAGAAATTTTCTGGATTTAAGCCTGCTTTATCGCGCGAACGCCCTACCATTTGACCCCTCCACGATTGATAAATGGTGGACCCTTAGAGAACTCCGAGTCCTGCATGGGTGGGAGAATAGGGCAAACCCTTACCCTCCGTAATACGGCGAATACACTATTTTAAAGTGAGAAACTCCGCACCATATATCGGCGACTTTTGCATCAGCTCTACAGCAAAAATGGTATGTTAAGAGGGCCAGCCCGCCGTGTATAGGTTCTATTCTGCACAATTTTGCAAACGAATGGACGAGAGTCTATGGATTTACGAGTTTTAATTGTCGATGATTCCGAGACGACCCGCCGCCTTTTGCGGGCGATCGCGGGCACGCGGCAATGGACTGTGTGCGGCGAAGCGATGGACGGCGAATCGGGCGTTAAACAGTATGAAGAATTAAAGCCTGATTTGGTTTTGATCGATTTGGCATTGCCGGATATAAACGGGCTTGAAGTAGCGAAACGCATCTCCACAATGAATCGCAAAATTCCACTGGTTCTTTTTACGGTTCTGGATGTGGAAGGGCTACAGGCGCCGGCCAAGGCCGCGGGAATCTGTCAGGTGGTTTCCAAAGCGCAGGTGTGGAACCTGGTTTCCAGCATCGAAAATGCTGTAACTCAATTCAAAGGCGAAGCTGCAGCAGCCTCGTCAGAAGTTAGCGGCTGACTTGTTAGTGGCTGACTTCGCGGGTAGCGCCCTTTCGCTCGGATTTTGCGGGCGGGCCCGTTTTGTGCGGTATAACAACTTCCACTAGGGTTCCCGGTTTTTTGTTTTTAAGACGCAATTCTCCGCCAAATTCCTTCACACGCTGTCTCATCCCGGCGATGCCGATTCCGATTTTGTCGCCTTCGAAATCCACGATGGAGTCCGGGATACCCTTTCCATCGTCATGTACGGTTACCAAAATTTGATTCTGTTTCAGTACCACGCCGATACGCACTTGATGCGCCTCGGCGTGACGATACACGTTTGTGAGCGCTTCCTGCACGATTCGGAAAATCGTGGTTTCCATCTCCGGACCCAAACGCGGAAAATCCTCGGGCTCCACTTCGAGCGTGGTTTCCAATCCGCTCCTTTTTGTCAGGCCATCTAAATACCATTGCAAGGACGACTGCAGGCCGACTTCATCGAGCATCGGAGGATGCAAAAGGTGGGACATGCTGCGAACCTGTTGAATGGCGGAATCGATCAGCGCACTCGCTTCTCCGGCCGCTTTGTCTTTCCATTCTTCGCTTTGATTTTGTGCCCTGAGACAGTCCACCATCATTTTTGCACCGCTAAGTTCCTGGCCCAAACCGTCATGGAGATCGCGGGCAATCCGGCGCCGCTCCTGGTCCTGCGCGGCTATCAGACTGCTGGATAAGCGACGGAGCTGCAGGTTGAGAGTTTCCAGTTGTTTCGTCTTGCGGTGCAGGTCAACGAACACGCTTACCTTGGCGCGCAGCAATTCAGGAACGACGGGAACGGAGATGTAATCCACGGCGCCGCGTTCGTAGCCCTTGAGGCGGTCAACGTCGGTCATGAGCACCGCGGAGATAAAGATGATCGGGGTTCGTTGAAAGCGCGGATGCTCGCGGATCATTTCCGCCAAATCGTATCCATCAAGCTCCGGCATGCTGACATCGAGCAGCACCACGGCAACTTCCGTGCGCAGCAAAATTTCGAGCGCTTCCTTGCCGGAGTGGGCTTTCAGCAAATTTTCGCCCAGGTCCCCAAGGATGGCTTCGTAACTGAGCAGCTTGCCCACCTGGTCGTCCACCATGAGTATGTTCACTTTTTCGTGCATGCTCATTTAGCCTTCCCTCGCGGGCATTTTAACTTGGAACTGATTAAACGTGACGGCGATGTTACCGATGCAGCCACATCCGCAACGCTGATAACAACTGTTCGGTGTTGACCGGTTTCGCCAGGTACTCAGACGCCCCGGCTTCCAAACATTTTTCGCGGTCGCCTTTCATGGCCTTGGCGGTCAAAGCAATGATTGGCAAACGGCGGAACTCTGGGTTCCGGCGAATGTCCTGCATTGTTTCATAACCGTCCATCTCCGGCATCATGATATCCATCAAAACGATTGCCAGATCCGGGGTGGAATTGAGAGTGTCGATGGCCTGCCGTCCGGTGCCGGCGGTCAATACCGTCATGCCTCGCCGTTCTAAAACACTGCTCAGGGCAAAAATGTTTCGAACGTCATCGTCGACGACAAGCACTTTTTTGCCGGCCAGTGCGTCATCCGAGCGGTGCAGCCGCTCGAGCATTTGCTGCTTCTCTGGCGGGAGATCCATTACCACGCGGTGCAGGAACAACGCTGTTTCATCCAGCAGACGTTCGGGTGATTCCACGCCCTTGACCACGACGCTGCGAGCCAGGATACGCAGTCGGGCATCCTCTTCGGGGGACAAATCCTTGCCGGTAAACACAATCACAGGCAAATCGCTTTTCGGAGATTCGCGCAGGCGCTCCAAAACTTCAAAGCCGGACATGTCCGGCAGGGTCAGGTCGAGCACCATGCAATCGTAGGGCTCTTCGGCGATGGCATTCAGCGCCTCTTTGCCTGTGGCCACAATCGATACTTCGACATCGTCGTGACCCAGGAGTTCACGAATACTCAGTTGTTCTCCTGGGTTGTCCTCCACGACTAACAGACGTTTGAGGTGCGGAGATGCGTACTCCTTGATTCGCGAGAAGGCTTCATTCAATTCATTCGCGGAAGTTGGTTTCTGGACAAAGGAGAACGCTCCGCGGGACAACCCATGTTGCCGATCTTCGTCCATGGTCAGGATTTGCACCGGAATGTGGCGAAGCGCCGGGTCCTGCTTCAAATGGTTGAGCACCGTCCAGCCGAGCATGTCTGGGAGAAAGACGTCCAGAGAAACGGCGGTGGGGCGGAATTCTCGGGCCAGGACCAAAGCCTCAGCGCCCTTAGTGGCCACAAGAACCTTGAAACCGCGGTCGCGAGCCAGGTCACGAAGCAGACCGGCGTAGTGCGGATCGTCTTCCACGATCAGCAGAACTGCATCGCCCGGGTGCAGTTTTTCGCGGTCGTCGGAGACATGTTCGACGTGATGGTGCTCTTGCGGCACAGGAAGTTGGCGCGTCGCTGAGGATATTCTCATTTGCATGAGGTTCACCCCGGTCGACGGGCCAACATATTCTTCCGGCAAATAAAGGGTAAAGGTGCTTCCCTTTCCGGATTCGCTCTTCAACTGAATTTCGCCGCCGAGCAAGCTGGCTAGTTCGCGACTGATAGCCAGTCCGAGTCCAGTACCGCCGTATTTACGGCTGGTGCCGGCGTCGGCTTGTTGGAAGGCTTCGAAAATGATGCGCTGTTTATCCGAGGGAATACCGATTCCAGTGTCTTCCACGCGGAACGCGACAACTGACGGCGCCGCGCGAAGAACAGCGTGGTCTTTGCTCCAGCCACCCTCGGCCACGGAGACGGCTAACCGCACACTGCCCTGTTCGGTAAACTTGAAAGCGTTGGAAAGCAAATTTTTGAGAATCTGCTGCAAGCGCTTGGCGTCTGTAACCAAGCTGCGCTTGAGGCGCGGGTCGGCGACGATGTCGAATGTAAACCGGCGGTTTTCTGCTTCGTGGCGGAAAGGACGCGCGATCATGTCCAACAAACTGGCGAAGAAGACTTCTTCTGGCTGAACCGAAACGGTCCCGGACTCGATCTTCGACAAATCCAAGATATCGGTAATGAGGTTGAGCAGGTCCGTGCCCGCGCCGTGAATGGTGCGCGCGAATTCAACTTGCTTGGGCGTCAAATTTCCATCCGGGTTATCGGTAAGCTGCTGACCCAAAACCAGAATGGAGTTGAGCGGGGTACGCAACTCATGCGACATGTTCGCAAGGAATTCCGATTTGTACTTGGAAGTGAGCGCCAACTCGGTTGCTTTCTCTTCCACCGCGCGTCGCGCCTGGTCGATTTCCTGGTTCTTGCGTTCGACTTCGACGTTCTGTTCGGCGAGCTGTTGCGCTTTTTGCGCGAGCTGTTCGTTGGTCTGCTGCAATTCTTTCTGCTGCGTCTGAAGTTCCGTGGCCAATTGCTGTGACTGTTTCAGCAACCCTTCCGTCTGCATCGTGGCTTCGATACTGTTCAGCACGATACCGATGCTGGAAGTCAGTTGTTCGAGGAAGGCCAGATGGGAAGGCGTGAAAGTGCTCAGCGATGCCAGCTCAATGACCGCTTTTACGCGATCCTCGAACAACACCGGAAGCACGATTACGTTGGACGGAATAGCTTTGAACAAAGCGGAACGAATCGGCACTGCATTCATTGGCATTTCGGAAATGAGCATGCGCCGCTTTTCCGCCGCGCACTGTCCCACTAAGCCTTCACCAACGTGCAACTGCAGCGGGTGACCATTCGGTGAATCATCGGCGTATGCGGACAAGAGCACCATCTCGGTGGGTTCATCGGTTTGCATCTGATAAATCACGCCCTGCTGGGCGTTAACCAGCGGCGCCAACTCGGACAAAAGCATGCGTCCCACGCTGCCCAAATCTCGTTGCCCCTGCAACATGCCGGTGAAACGCGCCAGGTTGGTCTTCAGCCAGTCCTGTTCGTTGTTGCGGTCAGTGGTGAGCCGCAAGTTGTCGATCATGGTGTTGATGTAATCTTTCAACTCCGCGACTTCGCCGCTCGCTTCCACCTGAACCGACCGGGTCAAGTCGCCCTTGGTTACCGCGGTGGCTACTTCGGCGATGGCGCGCACCTGGTTGGTGAGGTTGTCCGCCAGCAAGTTCACGTTACCGGTGAGATCCTTCCAGGTTCCCGCAGCGCCGGGCACGTTCGCCTGGCCGCCCAATCTGCCTTCCACACCGACTTCGCGAGCCACGGTGGTCACCTGATCGGCAAAGGTGGCCAAAGTGTCGGTCATGTTGTTGATGGTTTCCGCGAGGGCCGCGACTTCGCCCTTCGCATTCACCGTAAGTTTCTTGGTCAACTCGCCGTTCGCGACCGCGGTCACGACCTTCACGATACCGCGCACCTGTTCGGTAAGGTTCGCGGCCATAACGTTCACGTTGTCGGTCAAGTCCTTCCAGGTACCGGCCACACCGGACACCTGCGCTTGTCCGCCAAGTTTACCGTCGGTGCCGACTTCGCGCGCAACGCGGGTTACTTCGCCGGCGAACGCGTTGAGCTGGTCCACCATCGTGTTGATGGTGTCTTTCAACTCCAAAATTTCGCCCTTCACGTCTACCGTGATTTTGCGCGACAAGTCGCCGCGCGCCACGGCGGTAGTTACTTCGGCAATGTTTCGAACCTGACCCGTCAAGTTACCGGCCATCGAGTTGACCGAGTCCGTCAAGTCTTTCCAGGTCCCCGCGACGCCAGGCACGTTAGCCTGTCCACCAAGGCGGCCTTCGCTACCTACTTCGCGCGCCACGCGGGTTACTTCGCCGGCGAACGCGTTCAGCTGGTCCACCATGGTGTTGATGGTTTCTTTGAGCAGCAAAATTTCGCCGCTGACGTTAACGGTAATTTTCTTCGAAAGGTCACCGCTCGCGATGGCCGTCGCCACTTCCGCGATGTTTCGAACCTGACCAGTAAGGTTGCTGGCCATGGAGTTGACCGAGTCGGTAAGGTCTTTCCACGTTCCGGCGACACCAGGCACTTGCGCCTGACCGCCAAGTTTTCCGTCGGTACCGACTTCACGCGCCACGCGGGTAACTTCGGAAGCGAATGACCGGAGTTGGTCCACCATGGTGTTCAGCGTATCTTTCAACTCCAAAATTTCGCCCTTCACGTCCACCGTGATTTTGCGTGAGAGGTCGCCGCGCGCCACGGCCGTGGCTACTTCGGCGATGTTTCGCACCTGACCAGTCAAGTTGCTGGCCATGAAGTTTACGTTGTCGGTAAGATCCTTCCAGGTTCCGCCGACGCCAGGCACCCCCGCCTGACCGCCTAACTTTCCTTCGGTACCCACTTCGCGCGCCACGCGGGTTACTTCGGCTGCGAACGCGTTCAGTTGGTCCACCATCGTGTTGATGGTGTCTTTCAATTCCAGAATTTCGCCCTTCACGTCCACGGTAATTTTGCGCGACAAGTCGCCGCGCGCCACGGCGGTAGTTACTTCGGCAATGTTTCGAACCTGACCCGTCAAGTTACCGGCCATCGAGTTCACCGAGTCCGTCAAGTCCTTCCAGGTCCCCGCGACGCCAGGCACGTTAGCTTGTCCACCGAGCCGGCCTTCGCTACCTACTTCGCGCGCGACGCGGGTTACTTCGCCGGCGAACCTGTTGAGCTGGTCCACCATGGTGTTCAGCGTTTCTTTGAGTTGGAGAATTTCTCCGCGCACGTCCACGGTGATCTTGCGCGAAAGGTCGCCACTCGCGATAGCCGTCGCCACTTCGGCGATGTTTCGCACCTGACCAGTCAGGTTGCTGGCCATGAAGTTTACGTTGTCGGTCAAGTCCTTCCAGGTTCCGCCGACGCCGGGCACCTGCGCCTGACCGCCCAACTTTCCTTCCGTACCCACTTCGCGCGCCACGCGGGTTACTTCGCCGGCGAACGCGTTCAACTGGTCCACCATGGTGTTGATGGTGTCTTTCAATTCCAAAATTTCGCCCTTCACGTCCACGGTAATTTTTCGCGACAAGTCGCCACGCGCCACGGCGGTGGTAACTTCGGCGATGTTTCGCACCTGCGCGGTCAGGTTGCCGGCCATCGCGTTTACCGAGTCGGTCAAATCTTTCCAGGTTCCCGCCACGCCGGGCACGACTGCTTGTCCGCCCAATTTTCCGTCGGTGCCGACTTCGCGGGCCACGCGCGTTACTTCCGAAGCGAAGGACCGCAACTGGTCCACCATCGTGTTGATGGCTTCCTTGAGCTGCAAAATTTCTCCGCGCACGTCGACCGTAATTTTTCGCGAAAGGTCGCCGCTCGCCACCGCGGTTGCGACTTCAGCGATGTTTCGAACCTGACCAGTCAGGTTGCTGGCCATGGAGTTCACCGAGTCGGTGAGGTCCTTCCAGGTTCCCGCGACGCCCGGCACTTGCGCCTGTCCGCCAAGTTTTCCGTCCGTACCAACTTCGCGCGCCACGCGCGTAACTTCCGCGGTAAAAACGCCCAACTGCTGAATCATGGTGTTAACGATGGTCGCGGAGCGCAAAAATTCGCCTTCGAGTGGCCGCCCGTCTACGTCCAACCGCACGGTCTGTGTAAGGTTTCCTTGCGCCACGGCGGCGATCGCGCGCGTCACTTCGGTGGTTGGCTGCAGAAGGTCATCGACCAGCGTGTTAATCGAAACTTCCATCTCACCCCAGGCGCCTTTGGGCTGATGGAATTGCGTTCGCTCTCGCGTCTTACCTTCCTTGCCGACCACCTGCCCTACGCGTCTTAACTCGTGCGCGATTTGCTGGTTGGAGCTGACAATGTCGTTAAAAGTGTCGGCCAGCTTGCCGGGCATCCCCGTCCACGATCCGGGAAGCCGTACAGAAAAATCCCCGTCGCGCATGGTCTGTAGACCTGCTAGGAGCATGCTTAAGTCCCGGGCAGAGATGTCGCCAGGCCCGTGATCCACGCCGTTTGTGCCGGGAGGAGGCGCCACCACATTGACCCTTTTATCGGTTGTGTTGGATGAACTTCTCTCGATTTTCTTCATGCTCTTCTCCGGGGGCGCACCAATAGCCAGGGTAAACCGATTGCTCTGTCGCGCTTAGTAGTGGGTCTCAGAAATCGTCCTGATGTGGAACAACTTTAATTAGCATACATCCTGTAGGGGTACACTACAGGATTCCCTGTATAGGCGGGCTGTGTAGGCGTATTCAGCAACACGCGGGCGAGTGCTGCTCCGACATTCAAACTCTTCGATGTCGGCGAATCACGATTGGTAAACTGTAAATTGTTCTGGAATTTAAGTACTAGGGAGATCAATAGATTAGGGCACCGCATTGTCGATCCTGACTTAAAGAATCCCAAACTAATGGCGTTCGGCCTGGATCGCGTTCAATCGTTCCAACTCTTCCTTCAAGCGCAATCGAGCCTTCTCGTCCAGGCGGAACCGAGACTTATCGTTCACTTTGGCCTTAGAAGGCGTCTCAGGCGTTGAAAAATACCGGCGAATGTCAGCCAACAGCTCCGGCGGCGCCTCTACGAAGTCGTTGGACGCCAGGCGATCCACAAGTTGCGCATACGCCTCGTCACTGAGTTGGTAAACCCCGCGCGCAGTCTGCTCTCCGACGTCGAAATTATCGTTGACCAGGCTGATTTGCCCGGTGCGCAGTTCTCCCAACAATCCGCGGTAGCGATCCAGCGTGGTATTGAAGCTGCCTTCAAACATTTTTTCCGTTTGAGGCGTGGGCGTGCGGAAAGCAAGAAACCGCAATGGGCCGATTTTGGGAAGGATGCGAACAATAAAAGCAAGAAACGTCTCCCAGGCTCCCGGCTTCCGATAATCCTTGCCCCACTCCTTTTCGTAACTGGCGCGCGAAAGGTTATAAAGAAATTTTCGCTTAGTTACGCCGGGAACGTCCTTTTTGATCTCGTTCTGCTTTAGCTTCCAGGCAACTCTCGTGGCCTGGGGAATAAGCGAGCTGACACTATGCCGGAACGAGCTTACTACCTTTTGCTCATCCGGAAGAACAGAGTTCAGTTCCATTCCATATGTTTCACAAAAAGCGCGCTCCAGCAGCGGCAAGGAAACTTGGAAACCGATAAAGCTATGGTAACTGTCGGGGGCATAGCGTTCCTTGGCCACCTCCAAAACATCGAATCCAAATTCGGTCTTCCCGTGTGCTAATGGATCGTCTTCGTAGGTAACAACGTTTCCGTACTTCTTCTGCAATTTGGGATACAACAGCGGCACTGCCACGTTAGTTGCTAGGCGATGCCCGCTATTGTCAGCAGCGTAGTGAGCCAGCGCTCCGATAGCAAAGGCGTATTCATTCAGATCCTGCGAATCGTGCAACAGCGCTTGAACGAAATCACCGCTGCGAACATAGTGCGTTAAATCGCTAAAAAATTTATTTCCGTGGGGATAATACCCCATGTCCTGAATGATCGCCCCGCCGTAGGAGTAAGCGTGCGCATTGCGCAGTTCTTCAGGCGTCGAATCGGGAAATCGTTTCAAGAGCAGCGGCTGGATATTTGTATCCCACGCCGCGTCAATGATCGTTTCGTGCGTTAAAACAGAATATGCCTCGGATGGCCAGGGCCACACGAGGCATATCGTCAAAACATAGATTGTAAAAACCTGGAGTCGGAGTTTGAGTCGACTGTTCGTGGCGTTCATAGTTTCCTGGACTACCAGCGAACAGCGAATCAAGCCGGCGCGCCAAGTTTAATGCTAGTCCCCGTTACAAACAATCTTCCCGCTTTGTGCCGGGAGCGATTGCTGATTAACAGAAACACCGGAATTAATACTGGCCAGCGCTGCGCTTTCTTTCCTCGGCTGTAGTGCCGCTTGTACTGCCAACCGAGTTGGCAAACTCATCCACTTGGTTTTCGGCTTCCTGTTTCGCGATGCCGTAACGTTCCTGGACTTTGCCGATGAGTTGGTCGCGCTTCCCGCGGACCACAGTCCAGTCATCGTCCGTCAATTTGCCCCACTTCTCTTTTGCTTTTCCTGCAACTTCCTTCCACTTTCCTTCGACTTGATCCCAATTCATTGCAGCCTCCTCAATTAGTTGGTCTCTGCCAATCCGTTGAGCGCTGGCTGGGAGGAACGCCGGAATAGGCAATCACAGGGGAACACATGGAGAGGCGGGCGTACATACATGGAAATACTGATGCTGTGAATTTCTCGAGGAACGCGCTGCCCGAGGCCCGCGTCGCCATTTAGCGTTGTCACTTACAGGAAGCATTTAAGTCTCGTACCGTTTCCACCCTATGGAGCGCCGGCGGACGCGAACCTATAAATGAGCGGTGGACCGAGCAGTGAAACTCACCGTTGGTTCGTTCGCAAAAAGAACCGAATTATAGGAGGCGGTATGTTGCGTTGGGCACTGGGCTTTTTTGTTATCGCAATTATAGCGGCGTTACTCGGTTTCACCGGTATCGCTGTTGCCTCGGCAGGAATCGCGAAACTTATCTTTTATATTTTTCTGGTTCTTTTCCTTGTTTCACTTGTCGGCCATCTTTTCCGGCGAGTGTAATTAATTTATACTCTGCGGTAGTGCCGGCCGGATTTCGCGCAGATTTCCGGCCGGTATTCGAATTTGCTTCCGGAAGTGTAAGCTGGGGTCTGGGGGACTTATGAAGCGGCTTTCGACAATACTTGCTGCATGCGTCTTATTGATGAATATAGCCTTTGCAAAACCTGCGGATGAAAGCGCGAAAGACGAAAATAATCGTCTTCGCAGCGCGGGCACGGTTCTTCAGGAAATTTTGGGTATTTCGGAGAATATTCCGCAAGACCTGCTGGACAAGGCGCGGTGCGTGGTTGTGCTGCCTTCCGTTCTGAAAGCTGCGTTTGTGGTCGGCGGTAGTTACGGTCGCGGAGCGATGGTGTGCCGCACGGGCAAGGATTTTACTGGTCCTTGGGGCGCTCCAGCCATGTATGCGCTCGAAGGTGGAAGCGTAGGTTTCCAAATCGGGGGTCAGGCAACCGACTTTGTGATCCTGGTGATGAACTCGCGCGGCGTGGATAGCCTGCTGCACAGCAAAGTAAAATTAGGAGCGGATGCATCCATAGCCGCCGGACCACTGGGCCGAACGGCTTCGGCGGAAACGGATGCGTATCTGCGCGCGGAGATGTTGAGCTATTCGAGATCACGGGGCGTTTTCGCCGGAGTTTCCCTGGAAGGAACGACTTTGCGTCCAGATGACGATGCAAATCGCCGCCTCTACGGCCGCGATTCCTCAGCCGCCGTTATTATCGCCGAGGGCCGAACGACTGCTCCCGAGTCCGCGCGAACGTTAGTGGATACACTGCAAAAAGCTTCATCACATCTGAAGTAAAATTTCTTTTAGCCTGAATTACAATTTCTTTTAGATGAGGCTGAGGGGCAGTAGTTATCCCTGTTTTTCCCTCCCTTCCGAGTTTTCTTGTAGTACGTGATTTCCACGTACCCCCCTACATAGAGAACCCTATAGTCCTTTTTTGCATAGTTTTTTATATTGCAAACAACACAGAATGTCTGAGGGATGTGTTTCCCACAAAAGGAGTCGACCTACAATGAATTCTCAAACGAGCCTCTCTGAAGAAGCCTTAATCGCCAAAGCGCGCGAAGGAAATAGCAACGCATTTGGAGAGCTCGTGCGGCGCAATTCCCGGCGTGTTTACGCAATGTCATTGAAGATGCTGAAGAACCATGAAGACGCCGAAGACAACTCGCAAAACGCATTTTGCAAGGCGTACCGCAAGATTCGGCAGTTTGAGGGCAACTCACAATTTTCCACCTGGCTGGTAAGTATCGCCATCAATGAGGCCTTGATGATGCTGCGCAAGCGCCGCCCGGAACGCACGGCGGAAGTCGCGGATGGCGATTCGAACTCTCACGAGCAGGGTTCTCACTCGGATCTGCAAGACTTGCACGCCGATCCCGAGTCGCAATATGTAATGAAAGATTTGGCCGAAAAAACCTTCGAAGTGCTGACGCCGGCGCTTAAGTCGACCTTCATTCTTCAAAAGGGCGAAGGGTGGACCAGTTACGAAGTTGCGGAAGCGCTGAACATCACCGCGGAGACGGTAAAGTCGCGCATCTTTCGAGCCCGTGTGCGGCTTCGCGAGCGCTTTTTAGCGCTGTCCAAGACGCATACGGTGGCACTGCAAAGCTAGCAACAGCGATATCTCAACACGAAGCCCCCGGCCGGTCGCAGAGCGACCGCTGGGGCTTTGCTTTTTCTACCACGCACTCGACGCAGGTCGCCACTCGGTGAAGCCGGCCAATTGTGGTTTGGAACGATGCACATCAGCGCAGATAGTAGGGCACTTGGTTGGGGTTCCTCCGGTTTTCAAGGTATGGCCTGGGAAAAGCCTTCGTACTATCGTAGGCACACTTCCTCAACCCCCGAGGGAGTTAAGGAAAACTCGAAGGAGGCAGTTATGGAAATTACTTTCAACAAGAATCTTACCGAAAGATTGTGGGTCCTCTGGAATCTGCAGTTGTGCAATTTGTTCCGGCACTTGACCGGCGCCACGTTCTAAGGTGAGGGATCGCCGCCGCCCCCAAAGGCCCAGTTATCCCAACCTGGATTTTCCGCAAGCTGAGCTCTAGCAGATTCGCGGGTGGCGAATATTTTAGTCGGCTGTGATTTTTGGGACGTCGACACCCAGCGCGGTAGCCAGGTCTATTAAGTGTTCCTGTTCTTGCACAAGTATCTCGCGAATCAATTCCGCCATCGCGTATTCGCCTAACTCCTCGCACTGGCGTATGCGTTTTCTATAATTTTTGATTGTTTCACTTTCGTTTTTCAGATCCGCCTGCAACATGCCCTTGTTGTCCTTCGTTACCTGCACCGGCTTTGGCTGAACCGTCGGAGTGCCGCCCAAATAGTCGATCTGTTTGGCGACGGTCAAAGCGTGTTGCAACTCCTCGGCGGCATGCTTCTCCAATTCCGCGGCAATGTTCATGTACTCCGCGCCCTTTAGCATTTGCGAATACACCACGTAAGCTATGGTCGCCTGAAATTCACGGGCGAGATCTTCGTTCAAACTCTGGATTAACGCATCGCGCCCCGCGCCGTCCTTTTGTCCTGCGCCTTGTCCTGCGCCACCCTTTTCATTTTCTTGTTTTGCCACTGCTTCCTCCTAGCGAGAGTTGCGGGAAAAATCAGGCGCCGGTTCGTCAGCTGCTAAATTTGGCCGATAAAAATGTGAACTTTTACGAATGAACGGCACTTGGAAAATTTGATGCCAGGTCTAATGCGTGGAATTACTCAGTTCTCCAATAACACTGGTCGCGACATCTTTGCCGATTCTTGGGCTGATGTACGTTCCCTCGCCAATCACCACCGTGAGCGCTTTCACAAGTTCCTGCTCCGCATCGGTCTTCAACAGGTAGCCCCGGGCGCCGGCGCGAAACGCGCTGCGTACCAGGTCCGCGGATTCATGGAGTGTTAGAAGGACGATTTTTGCTTCTGGCTGGATTCTACGAATAGCGCGCGTGGCCTCGATGCCGTTCAGCCCGGGCATCGATAAATCCATGATGATTACTTCGGGCTTGAGCTCGTCAGCGAGCCGGATGGCGTCGTTCCCGTTGTCGGCTTCACCGCAAAATTCCCATTCGGGATAGGGATGCAAAATGGTTTGCACGCCTCTGCGGATAAACGCGTGGTCATCTACGATCATTACTCTAGGCATCGTTCTCAGCATCCTCGAGTCTTCGACGGGTTAGGACTCGACTCGAGAGAGAGCCGATGACCGCTCGAAGGGGCATATTTTCTACTGCCCGGTCGTTCTTCCTGCAACTTGGCCGGCTTACACGCGAACCGGTCACGCCTCAATGATTTGATTCTTTACCGCGTAACGAACTACTTCACTCACGGAATGCATCTCAAGCTTCTTCATAATATTTGCTCGATGCGTTTCTGCGGTTTTGACGCTGATCCCCAGCGCCACGGCCACTTCTTTGCTGCTTTTTCCTTCAGCCAGCAGCTGTACAATTTCGCGCTCCCGTGATGTAAGCCGGTTGCGCAAATGCGCTTGCGGGTCCACCACGGAATTCTGCATTGAGAAACCATTTAACAATATTTCTGCGGCGCGCGCGGTGAAGAATGTTCTGTGATTTGCCAAAGCTTCAACAGCGCTCACCAGATCGCGGTCCGCGTCTGACTTCATGATGTACGCCCGGGCGCCGGCTTCGACGATGTCGCGCAGCAGTTGGTCGGAAAAATGAAGCGTAAGTATCAATATGCCGGTTTTTGGGAACAGCTTGTGAATCCGCCGCGCGGCTTCCAGCCCGTTCAGCTCCGGCATGCTGATATCCATCACCACCACATCGGGCTTGAGTTTTTCCGCGAGCGCCACCGCCTCGCGGCCAGTTTTTGCTTCGCCGCAAATTTCCCAGCCGGGTTTTGCGGTCAGCAATTGCTTTAATCCTAGACGCAGGATGTCGTGATCATCTGCAACAAGAATTCGCACAGTAGTCTTCCCCGTTCTAAATTTACCACCTGGTGGTACGACTCCGCACTACGCAGTGTACGATCTGACCCGAGATTCACCGAATCTGACGCTACCTGCCGTCTAAGTATTGATAGTATGCCCACCCCTAGAATCCCATACGGTATTCCCTGTATTTTATATCGTAAAAAAATTAGGGACCTGGGTATCGCCCAAGTCCCTAACTCTTAAGTTTTCAATTCTTTGGCGCTACTCAAACTTTCAAACTACTCGGTTTCAGATTCTTCAGTGTCCCGACGGTTCTGGTCACCCTGGTGGCCCTGCCCGCCCTGACCCTGACGGCGACCCTGATCACCCTGCTGCTGTTGTCTTTCCCAGTCTTGGCCGCCCTGACCGCCCTGACGTTGCTGATCGCCTTGATTGCGGTTTTGAGGATCGGACCCCGGAGTGCGGTTCTGATTCTGGTTCCCGCCCTGCTGATTTTGTTTATCTTGCTGATTTTGTTTATCTTGTTGATTTTGTTTATCTTGTTGATTTTGTTTATCCTGCTGATTTTGTTTATCCTGCTGATTTTGTTTATCCTGCTGATTCTGTTTATCTGGCTGTTTCTGCGTTCCTTGTTGACCCATCGTCCATCTCCTCTGACCCAGTAGGGTCTGTGACCCCTAGGTAACCACGGACGAAAGAGCCTCCCAATACGGCAGAAAGCCGAGAAATACTGGGGAATAACCTGAGAGCGGCCGCGCTCGCAGCGTTTTAGGCGTTTACAGCGGCTACACTAACCGCCTGCTTGCTACTACACAATTTAGCCGATTGTTTGCTCGGCAGTTTCGCGTTCAAATGCCCGCGGAGGATAAAGCCCGAGCGCGTACGCCTGCACACGGGGAAACTACTATGCTGATAATACTTGTAGTAATCCTGGTGTTATTAAGTCTGGGCAGTCTGCCTGCTTGGCCGCACAGCCGCGGCTGGGGATATTACCCAAGCGGCGGGCTGGGATTGGTCCTGGTGATTCTCCTGGTCCTCTTGCTGATGGGCCGGTTGTAAGGATAACCACCTGGCGGCATTTGCCGCCTCCGACGTTATTTCAAGTTAAAACCAGCCCGAAAATATTCGGGGATACGAAAAAATAAAGCGCCACTAGCAATTGATGGTCAAAAAATCAGGAGGTCGACATGTTCATAATTCTATTTGCTGTTCTGTTACTCGCGTGGCTGGGCGGCTTTTTGGTCTTCCACGTATCCAGTGCTTTGATCCATTTGCTGTTGTTTCTCGCAGCGATTTCATTGGTCATGCACCTCTTTCAACGCAAGACCATGGCCTGAAGTGAAGTTCAAGGATCGCCTCTGGAGCTTCCTGCCATTCCCGGAGGAAGTTCCAGAGAAGTCAGCGCCATTGCGGCCGGAATCCTCGTTAATTCTAGGGTCGCTAACTGCATGAAAGGCTATGGCTTGTTACAGCAAAGACCTGATTCCCTGCCAGACGCGGTAACGCTACTCTGGGCTCACCTCCGACGCATCCCCACCGAGAACAGGCGCCTGGCCGACCACAGGCACCTGTTCTCATCCCTCCCTTAGAAACGTATAGCGGCGTAGTGGGAATTAGCTTGGGAACTTTTGTATTAAAGACGCGACCAGGCACACTACGGCGCTTGCCCTTCCAGTGTCACCGGGATCGCGGCCGTCACCGTGGTGCCGCCTGGCTTCGAACTCAACTCGAGCGTGCCGCCCAGTTGCCGCAGGCGCTCCGTCATTCCCCGTAATCCAACTCCGAAGGCGCGCATACCATCCCGCGCTGTGGCGTCCCAATTCTTGGGATGAATTCCTTTTCCTTCATCAATAATTTTCAGGATCACCCTATTATTTTGTCCCAGGAGCTGAACCTTCGCCGTCGCGCTGTCGGAATGGCGGTGAACGTTCGTCAGACCTTCTTGAAGCACGCGAAATAATGCCAGCTCCACCTCCTGGCTGACGCGGCTGAACGCCGGAGAAACCTCGAAGCTGGTTTGAATGCCGCTGCGTCTGGTGAACCCTTCCAGATACCATGGGATCGCCGATTGCAATCCCAGTTCCTCCAACATGGGCGGGAACAATAAATAAGAAATAGTGCGGACTTCCTTGATGGCCTCTTCGGCCAGTTGGGAGCACTCTGTCAGCTGACCGACGTTGTCTTGATTGGCGCGGTCCGCGGCGCTTTTCACCGCGTCCAATTTCATCTTCAATCCCACCAGGTATTGACCGACACTGTCATGAAGGTCCCGGCCAATTCGTCTGCGTTCCATTTCCTGCGTTTCCAACAGTCGCAAAGAGAGTTCGCGCAACGATTCCTCGGATTCGGACAACCGGCGTTGCGCTTCTGTACGGTCCGCGATTTCTTTCCGCAATATCTCATTCGCTCGAATCCGGTCGGTGAAATCCCTGGTAACTTTGCCGAAGCCCACCAATTTGCCGGCGTCATCCCGGATCGCGGAAATAACCACGCTACCCCAGAAGCGGCTCCCATCCTTGCGGACACGCCAGCCTTCATCTTCCACGCTGCCGTCCCTGACTGCAATTTCCAGTTCGCGCTGCGGTTTGCCTGCTTCGATGTCCTCTTGCGGATAGAAAATCGAAAAGTGTTTGCCAACTATTTCGGGCGCAGCCCAGCCTTTAATTCTCTGTGCGCCCGTATTCCAGCTGCTGATGACCCCATCGGTATCCAGCATAAAGATTGCGTAGTCCTGGACAGCATCCACCAGCCAGCGGAATCTCTCCTCGCTGTGATTCAGCGCCACAGAATCGATCATCGACGATGAGTGCTTCTCTTGATCAAGTGTGACCGTTGAGTGTTCCGAGCAGATTCGCATCAACGGCTCGGCGCTGTTTTTTCCCTGGAAATCGGCAATTGGGTATGCGCATCGTAGTGTGAAAGATTGCTTTTTTGCCAGATCATTCCACAATTGTTCCAGACGGACGGCCGCATCCGTTTTTCCCGCCGCCCACAATAGCGAAACCATTTCTCCGAAGACCACTGGCGGCTTCCCTTTTGCAGCCGCGTTTGATTTTCGGATAATGCCGCCAATAATTTTTGAGAACCGCGCCGCATCGGGCATCCCGCCGGCCGTGATTTTGGCCAGCGTTTCGGCGGCATCCAGCTCTACGTATCTGTTGTTCGTGCGAGCGCTTGCTAAATCGACTCCACGGGCCTCCAGACGCTCGTTCAGTCCCTCTAGATGCGGTTTGGTACCGACCACGATCGCGGCTCTATCTCCGCGCAACGCGGAGCCGACGTAATCACACAGTGCATCCAACAGTGAGTCGGTTTTTTGATAAAAATAAACAAGGTGCTCGCCAGCAAACGTGCCGCTGCCAGGTTCCCGCTGGCTGGAGTCGGGGCTTACGGCGCCGGTCATTATTCCGTTCGTTGAGCTCATCGCGCTGGGCCTTCGTGTAAAACTAACAGTTTCCGGGAACTAAGTTCTTGATTCACTTCGGCAATTTTCCTGTGGTGATTGTTCCAACGGCGGCATCGCTTGCGCCAAATCCGTAAATTCGATCGGCACACTATGCCCGGCTCGCCGCTGCCCTTTTGCGAGGATGCTTCTTATGGGCGTACATGTCTTGATCCGCTCGAGCCATTAATTCCGCCAATGAACTTGGATTTGCCGGATCAAACCTGGCCACGCCGATGCTCAGCGAAAGTCTATATCGCGCTTCGGCTCCGTTTACGCGGGTTAAACATTCTTCCAGGCGAGGCATAATATCGGGCCGGTTCGGCATCGAGGCTTCCGAGGCCAGAACCGCAAATTCGTCTCCGCTAAGTCTGGCGATGATGTCCGAATCACGGAAAGTTTCTTCCAATGCGTCGGCGGTGCGCACCAATGCTAAATCGCCTTCCTGGTGGCCACACGAGTCGTTGATTCCCTTTAGATTATCGAGGTCGCAAAACAACAGCAGCACGTTTTGCCCATTGCGCTGCGCCAGTTTGATCTGGTGCGTTGCTGACGCAAGGAACCCGCGCCGGTTATACAGACCAGTTAATTCGTCGGTAATCGCCAGCGAGCGAATTTCCCGCTCCAGCAGTGATTGCTCCAATGCGCACGACGCCGCTCGCAGAAGAGCTTTCTCGACTTGTGGTGGGTGGGGATGCCCTGACCTAACCGAATTCGATATTTCTTCCAGCGCCGATAGGATCTGATCCAGCTCTTTGTCGTCAGAACGGAGCGCCGACGACAGGAGCGCTTCCAAGCTTTCCCTGTGCGTGCGCCTTCGCCCGTCTATAGGGAGTACCCTGCCTGCTGGGCGGCCGACTGTTGCGAACTGATGCTCGCCGGTGAATTCCCTAAAATCTTTTTCGTTATGCCCGACTCCCATTCATACCCCAAACCCACGGGGGCAAAGCGATAGCCCCCATAAGGTAACTTTGGGGTCCTGTACCGTTTCGAACCATCGGGTAAAAACTGTATTCGAAAAATAGGGTTGCCGCGTTGTGCACACGAGGCTCTCGTGGGAGTCGAAGACGGAATCGAAAAACCTTGAAATAAAAGTGCTTAGCGCGGCGCGGGTGCTGCGCCCATGCCGCTTAGCTCTACAGAGTGGGGACTGCCAGGTGCGTCATCAATGACCGAAATCTGAGCGTTTTTTGGTCCGGTCGAGGTCGGGGCGAATACCACCACGATATCGCAACTTGTTTTAGGGGCCAACTGCCAAGTGCCCGAGGGACATGCGTTTTTAATGGGTTGTATGTGGAATTCAGCGGCGGCGGCGCCATTGATACTGATTTCGCTGTTGATGTTCATGGTCGCGCTGCCGTTATTCGTCAAAGTGACCACGCGTGGGGGGCTTGTGGTCCCTACCGGCTGGTTCCCGAAGCCGAGATTCGAGCCGCCAAAAACAGCCGACGGACCTGGCGCGGTGGCGGTGCCTTTGAGGTCAACGGATTGTGGACTACCGGAGGCGTTGTCGGAAATATTAAGAGCGGCCTTCAGCGCGCCAACGATAGTAGGATTGAAAACAACGCGAATTTCGCAATGGCCCATCGCCGGCACGACGCTTGGAGCAGTGGGACAATTGTTAGTTTGCACAAAATCCAGTCTGTTTTCGCCGGAAACCGCAACGCTGCTGATGAGGAGATCTGCTCCTCCATTGTTGGTCAGAATTATCGATTGGGGTGCGCTCGGCGTCCCTTGCCCCTGCGGGCCGAACTCCAAATGATTGACGGAAAGATTTACTAAAGGCTCGGCCGCCCGGACAAATTGAAAAGGCGCCGACAAAGCGAGAAACAAACTCGCTTGCAGCGCTTTGCGGAAATTTCGGCGAGACCAGCTATTTTTTAGAAACGTCCGCGTAACATTTTCATCGCTCATCGGATGAGTTTACGCCCAAGCAAGAATTTAGGCTATACCGTCGCGTAGTCCAAGGGTTACACCGCGACGAAAAAACATCGCCGCGGCGGCAATCGCTGTAGTCACTGCGTGAAAAGGGCTTACCTGCGATTCCGTCGCAAAATACAAGCAAAACTACGGGGATCAGAAATACAGGAAAACACTTATATTTTTTCAGGGTTACTCCGCTACACTTTCGTTGCAGTAAAAACGGTTCCACGCTTCCGCAGACATCGCCACAAAATGTGAAACCGTTTCCACTTCCATTGGGTCCCTTGGCGGCGCAACTTTTATCTTTTCCCTGGGTTTTATTATTGAAAATTTTGGATGCACGTGAGGAGAAATTTATGCGTGGAAAATACGGCTATTTATCGGCGCTGATTTTGGCAGCTGCTTTATTTGCAGGATCTGGAAATACTTTCGCGGCGGCGCGCCCGGCTACACAAGATAGCAAAGTGAACGCGAATCTTGTGCGCGAAGTTCGCCACCAATTGGTGATGCTTCCTTATTACTCGGTGTTCGACAATCTCACTTATTCCGTCGAAGGTGACAAAGTCACTCTAAGCGGCCAAGTGGTGCGGCCTACACTCAAATCCGATGCTGAATCCGCGGTGAAAAGCATTGAAGGCGTCGGACGCGTTGTGAACAACATCGAAGTTTTGCCGGTTTCGCCGATGGACGATGATATTAGGAGAGCGGTTTATCGCGCTATATATGGTGACGCCGCGCTGCAGCGTTATGGGTTGCAAGCGGTGCCGTCGATTCACATCATCGTAAAAAATGGAAACGTGACGCTGGAAGGTGTCGCGGATACGGAAGCGGATAAGAATCTTGCTTATATTCGCGCGAGCGGAGTTCCCAACGTTTTCAGCGTAAAAAACAATCTCGTCGTCGCGCGATCGTAAAGTAAAAAACAATCTGGTGGTCGCGCGTTAGAACACAGGTTACATCGACAACAGTCCAAAAGCCGTTAAACTCCAGCGCTCGGGGGCTGTTTTCGAGACGGCCCGCCGGTGGGTGGCGGATTCTGGTCTTGAGGAGTGGTAGCCTCGGGGTCCGCGGCGATGGTGACTTGTACCTCGGCGCCGGGCTTCAAACTGACTTGCTCCCCGTTATCTTTCTCCAGCGTGTTTTCGATCCTCAGTTCCTTATAAAGCGGCTCCGCGCCTTCGACGGCGATTTGCGCCTTGTCGGGCTGACTGGGATCTAGCGAAGGAATGATTTTTTCCACGGTGCCTGGCAGCGTAACGACCGCCTTCTGGTTATCGTCGTGAGTAGTCTCGCGATTTTGTGTCATCGGCCCGATCTCCCGTATAGAAAACTACAGTAAATACTGTACCTGAAAATAAAGTCCGTTAAAAGTCCTCCGATTTTGGCACACGGTGCGATTGCGTACAGACGTGCCGGGACAAGTCGCTCACCTAGCGGTCGATGTGTAGAAAATAAAGTGGACGGTAGGGTGAAGGCTGTATTGATTGTTAGCGGTATACCGCATAGTTTGAGGGAGGCTCGGAACATGTCGACGATCCTAATGAAAAAACGAGACGAGAACGGTAAGGATATAGGTCCTAAAAGTATCTTGCTTGTGGATGACAACGACGTGGTGCGGAAGATTGCCCGCCTCTTTCTGGAAACGCAAACGGATTTGGAAATTTGCGGTGAGGCCGTCGACGGAGCTGATGCGATCGAGCAGGCGCAACGGCTTAAGCCTGATTTGATTATTCTCGATCTGGCTATGCCGAACATGAATGGGGCGGAAGCGGCTCCGATTATCAAACGCATGTTACCGAAGGTGCCCATCATTTTGTTTACCTTATATAAGGAACAGATTGGCAGCGTTTTGTTCTCAAAACTTGGCATCGACGCGGTATTTTCCAAGCCCGACGGCGGCTGGAAACTAGTGGAATGCGTCCGAGAATTGCTGCAGCAAAAGGCAGAAGCCCCGGCGTAAACGTTTCGCCTGTTCCACGTAACAATTTTGTGCAACAAACTCAGAATCCTTCCTTCATCTTGTTACCGTGAAAACGGTAACATTGCCCAACCAATTCCCACGCCAATCAGCAAGAATAAAAACAACGACCAAATAATATATTTCACGCGATGCATGGGGCGGCGACGGCTGAGAAATCCAAAAGATACAGAGATCAGCACGGCGAATAACAGCAAAGCCTGGAAGTGCGTTAAGTAAATATGAAAGGGGGTCATCAAGCTTTCCGTTCGCGAGCCGCTTCGTAAGCGTGGAGAGCGGCCAGCAAATTCAATACGCCGGCAGTGGCGAGAAAACGAGTGCCGTAATCGCCGTTGGAATGCGAAACGTCGGCGCCATCCGCTTCGAGAGAACGGGCTGCGAGATAAAAAAGTCCGCTGCCCATGTCGGCGGCGTAACCTAGCGACTCGAAAGCGTCGGTAGTGTTGTAGGTGAAAAGATTTCCGCGCATTCCCGTTCCTAAAAGAACCAGAATACCCACTACCAGGAAACAAGTTATCGCGCGACCCCACATTTTCAAAAAGGCGTGTCCGAGGCCGGGGAGAATCCACCCAGCGATACCGATGGCGATGGCGCGGATGGCGCGACCGGAGTCGTGGCGCGAATGATGATGCGCAGCGTGATCTGGGGCGTCGTTCCCTGTTTCGCTAACGACGGTGGATTGTTCGGTCACTGAGTTCCTTTGACTAATTTCCTTAAAAGGGCCGCATCATGCAAATAATGTCATGCCAATAATGCCAAAACTTCGTGCTGCGTGGCGCCGGTGACGCGCGCTTCGCGTTCATCGATATAAACGTCCACTTCGCTGCGGATACCAAACTCCGGCAGATAGATTCCTGGTTCGACGGAGGTGCAGGTGTGGGGAATGAGGTGGCGAACATCCTGCGTTTCGAGACTGTCCATGTTTGCGCCGTTTCCGTGAACGGTTTGCCCGATATTGTGCCCGGTGCGATGAATAAAATATTTTCCGTAACCGGCTTTATCGATGACGCGGCGCGCGGCTTTGTCTACTTGCCAACCTTGCAGCGGCTTCCCTTTCGCTACGTGCGTGCGGATTAAATCCACGGCAGCGTCACGGGCTTCGCGAACGACGCGAAAAACTTTCGCGTATTTTTCGGGGACTTTCGCGCCGAGGTAGCCAACCCAGGAAATATCGTAGTACACGCTATCGGGAGAATTCTTTTTGCCCCAAACATCGAGCAAAAGAAAATCGCCTTCGCGGATGTGCGCGGATTTATCTTTTTGCGGCGCGTAATGAGGATCGCTGGCGTGCGCGTTTACGGCTACGTCGGGGCCTTCGTCGGTGACGATATTCGCGGCGGCAAATTCAGCGCGTATCCATTGGCACAAATCGTATTCGGTAATCGGCTTTTTTTCTTTTACGCATGTTGCGACGTGTTTAAATGCCGCGGAAACGATGCGATCGATGGCCCACCCGGCATAGAGGTGGGATTGCAATTGTTCGGGGGTCCAGCACGCTTCGTATTTCTGGACCAGATCGGCGGAGCTGACAACCTTTACTCCAGTGGAGCGCACCAGTTCGATGGTGCCGGCGTCGACCATAGCGACATAGGGAATCGCATTTTTTGGGGAATACTGCATGGCCACAGTTTTTGCGGGCTTCAAAATTTTGGCGAGATTTTTGCGCAACTCATCTTGACCAGAGTAATAGAACGTTTCTCCCGGCACGTTTTTGAGCGATTCAGTTTCAATTTTATGCACGAGTTTTTGCGGAGCGCCTTTCGCGGGAACGAAATAGAACCAGCGGCGGGTGCGCATGGCTTCGGGAAGGTGCAGGATGTGGTGCGCGATGGGGTCGCGACCGCGAAAATCGTAGAAGAGCCAGCCACTGAGTTTGGCGGCGCGCAGATCGTTTTGTATTTCGGCTAAATCAAAAGGCATCGACTGCTCCGAGATAACACTGATGGCTAAGCTTCATGGTTCAACAGGTCCAGAATTTGCTGTTTGGTGACGCCAAGGATTTCCAGGCGCTTGGTGCGAGCGTGTTCTCCGCTTTGAATTCTAACAGCCGACTTTGGGGTTTTCAAAATATCGGAGAAAAAGTCGATGAGCGCTTCGTTGGCGCGGTTTTCGGTTGCAGGAGCTTGCAGGCGAATTTTTAGGGCGCCACCCCAGACGCCGGCGACTTCGTTTTTGCTGGCGCGAGGCTGAACGCGGACGGAGAAGATGACGGCTCCGGTGGTGGGGTGTTGGGTGATTTCTGGAAGAGTCATGTGGCTGGGCTCCGGGACGCAGAGTTGATTGTACGTGGAAGACGCTCGATGGGCGAGAAGCGGGATACCCCCCACCCCCGGGGTGTCGGAGATGTATCAAAGGAAAGGGGTTGCAAATGGGCTTTGCATAGATGTATCAAACCAAAGGAGTTGCGGGCGAAGGATGCGTAGATGTGTAGTTGTGTAGTTTTAAAGGGGTTAAATGGTATTTTCGTGGAACCGGAGAGTCGGTAGAGGGGGAAAGGCGACTGAGGTGCAATCTGAATTCGTGTAAGTCGGACACGGGAATGACTTCGCAATCTATTCGCGTATCAGTAAGTAGTATAACACGCGAGTCAAGATGTATTTCGCGGCAGCGGCAAGATGTGTCGCACCTACGGCGCTCAGGATGTTTAGGGACATTGGACCCCAGCGCTTACGCGCTGGGCTAACGTGTGACGCACCTACGGTGCTCAAGCAGAATTTAAACGAACAAAAACAAAAGACACTACCAGGCGCGCTCGTATTGGACGGGGGGCTTGAGTGGGGATTCGAGGGCTTTGGCGGCGCGGCGGGGCCAGTAGGGGTCGCGGAGTAGTTGGCGAGCGAGGAAGATTAAGTCGGCCTGGCCGGTGACCAGGATGGATTCGGCCTGGGCGGGATCGGTGATGACTCCCACGGCGCCGGTGGCGATGACGGCGTTTTTGCGGATGGCTTCGGCGAAGGCGACCTGGTAACCGGGAGCAACGGGAATTTTTACGCGGGGGACGTTGCCTCCGCTAGACGCGTCGATCAAATCCACTCCAAGAGGCTTGAGGCGGCGGGACAGTTCGACGCTTTGGTCGAGATCCCAGCCACCTTCTTTCCAATCGGTGGCGGAGAGACGGACGAAGAGTGGGAGGCGCGCGGGCCAGACTTCGCGTATCGATTTGGCGACGCGGAGCAGGAGGCGAATGCGATTTTCGAAGCTGCCACCGTATTCGTCTTCGCGGGTATTGCTGAACGGGGAGAGAAATTGATGCAGGAGATAGCCGTGGGCGGAATGAATTTCGATGACTTCGAAGCCGGCGGCGAGGGCGCGTTCGGCGGCTTTGCGAAATGCTTCGACGGTGGCGCGGATTTCATTGATGGAGAGAGCGTGCGGCGTGGAATAGCCCTGGTCGAACGGGATGGCGCTGGGAGCGACGGTGGTCCAGGCACCGTCGGCTTCGGTGAGCGGCTTGCTGCCGAGCCATGGCGCGGCGGTGCTGGCTTTGCGGCCGGCGTGGGCTAGCTGAATGCCGGCGACGGATCCCTGGGCGCGAATGAAATCGACGATGGGGCGCCAGGCGGCGATGTGGGAATCGAGATAGATGCCGGCGTCGGTGGGAGAAATTTTGCCGATGGATTCGACGGCGCTGGCTTCGGCCATGACCAGGCCGGCTCCGCCAACGGCGCGGGAGCCTAGATGGACGAGGTGCCAAGTTTGCGGGTGGCCGTCAACGGCGGAGTATTGACACATTGGAGAGACGGCGACGCGGTTTTTTAGTTCGATTTCGCGGATGCGGAGTGGGGAGAAGAGTTGGGACATTAGGCCTCGAACGGATCGGATTTGAGAAGCAAAAACCTGGAAAAACTGCAAATGACCGGAGCCGGTGATTCCATCGAGCGCGGCCGTGCTTATATCAAGCCGAGATCCCTCCACTACGAGCCGCAAAGAGCGCGGCTCTTCGGTCGGGATGACAGAAAGACGAAAACCGCGCCCGCCTCGGAAGGCGGCCTCTACACGGCAACCCGAGTGCCGAAGAGGGCGGTGCCGATGCGGACTTCGGTGGCGCCTTCTTCGATGGCTACTTCGAAGTCGTGCGACATGCCCATGGAAAGAACCGGCAACGGATGGCGGAGCTGGGCGGTCAGATCGTCGCGCAATTTGCGCAATTGGCTGAAATACGGGCGCACCTGTTCGATGTCTTCGAGGAACGGGGGGATACACATCAGGCCGGCGAGGGTGAGTGAGGGGCACTGGATGATTTTTTCGGCAAGCGCGGGAAGATCGGCGATGGCGACGCCGCTTTTGGTTTCCTCGTTGGCGAGATGAACTTCGATGAGCACGCGAAGTTTCGAGGCGGGAGAAATTTCGGCGCGGCTGCGATCGAGTTTTTGGGCGAGGGAAAAATCGTCAACGGCATCGATGGAATCGAACGTGCGGGCGGCGCGAGCGGCTTTATTGCTTTGCAGATGGCCGATGAGATGCCAGGTGGCGGTGAGATCGGAAAGTGTGGAGCGCTTCCCTTCCCATTCCTGGACGCGATTTTCGCCAAAGTGGCGGATGCCGGCTTCGTGGGCGGCGCGAATGGCTTCGGCGGGATGAGTTTTGGAGACGGCGATCAGGGTGATGTCTTCGGCGGGCCGTCCAGCGCGACGGGCGGCGGCGGCGATTTTGTCCTGGATGCAGAGGAGGTTTTCGCGGAGGGTGGGAGGCATGGTGGATTGGAGGATTGTATAGGAAAGAGGGAGAGTGGGGAAAAGGCGGGGCGTATCCCGTCGATTTAAGGAGTGGAAGAGTGTAGCCAAGATCCCTCCACTGCTGGCCGCAGAACCGGCGGCCCTCCGGTCGGGATGACAGACAAATGAAAGAGTAATGATAAAAGCAAGAAGAAGCGCGACGCGGGAGCGTTGCGCTCGCGGCGTTGCGCGTGGTGGCGTCTGCGCCGTGAGGCGGTGGCGTTGCGGAGGATGGGAAGCAGCGGGTAGACTGGCAGCGGCCGCGGAGGCGCGGCAAATCTCGATGACATCACGCGGAAAATTGATTGCGGTGGAAGGAATTGACGGGAGCGGCAAGCGCACGCAGGTGCAATTGTTGGAACGCTCGTTGCTGGCGAAGGGATATGGCGTTTATTCGACGGGATTTCCGCAATACGATTCGTGGTTCGGGTCGATGGTGGGAAAATTTTTGAATGGCGAGATGGGTTCGCTGGAAAATGTGGATCCACATTTCACGGCGCTGCTTTATGCCGGGGACCGGTTTGAAGCGAAAAATAAGATTGAAGACGCGTTGAATGCGGGAAAGATTGTGCTGGCGGACCGGTATGTGGGATCCAACCTGGCGCATCAAGTGGCGCGCGCTCCCGCGGAAAAGAGATTGGAATTCCGGCAATGGATCGAACATTTGGAATATGGGATTTATGGATTGCAGCGAGAAAGCCTGGTGCTGTATTTGCGGGTGCCGCCACGCGAGGCGCAAGCGCTGGTGACGCGAAAACGGGCGCGGGAGTACACGGAAGCGAAGCACGACTTGCTGGAAGCGAGTTTGCGGCATCTGGAGGATGCGGCGGGGATGTATGACCAGCTAGCTACGCAAGAGCATTGGGTGACGGTGCAGTGTTTTGATGAACGCGGCGGAGTGATGCGATTGCCGCAAGAGATTGCAGCGGAAGTTTCCGGAGAGGTGGAGAAAGTTTTGGCGCGCAAGGACGGGATGTAGCGATGGGCTTTTCTGATTTTTTGGGGAACGAGCGAATTGTGACGGCGTTGCGTGGAGCGCTGCGCAACGACCGCGTACCGCATGCGTTGTTGTTCACGGGCGTGCGAGGAGTGGGAAAATACATGCTGGCGCGATTTTTTGCGCAGGCGGCCACGTGCGAGCGGATGAAGGATGATTTCTGCGGCACGTGTACGACGTGTTTGCGCACGGCGTTGCTGGCGAACCGGGAGGCGCTCATCGAAGAAGGATTAGCCGAACGAGGAGAAAGCGCGGACGCCGCGGCCGTGGAACGGATGCCGCTGATTCTGCAAACGCATCCGGACGTATGGGTGCTGGCGCCGGACCCGGTGCGGCTAAAAGTTCCGGTGGCGCGGCCGCTGCTGCGAGTGGGGCAACTTCGCGCGGTGCAGCGCGCGGCTTATTTTCATCCGATGGGGCGGCGAAGGGTGTTCATCCTGGATGGCGCGGAAACGATGCGCTGGGATGTGACCGACGTGATGCTGAAGATGCTGGAGGAACCGCCGGGATCGGCGACGTTTATATTGACGGCGCCGTCGCCGTACAGCTTATCGTCAACGATTGTTTCGCGATGCATGCAGTTCCATTTTGCGCCGCTATCGCAAGGGCAAGTGGAAGCGGTACTGAAAAAGCAAAGCGACCGGAGCGCCGCGGAGATCAAAATGGCGGCGCAACTGGCGGAAGGCAGTCCGGGCGTGGCGCTGCAGCTGGATGTTGGCGAGGCGGAAAAGCGGCGGAAGGATGCGCTGCGTATTTTGGAGCGCGCGGCGGAGGGAACGGGGTTCGGGCAGCTGTTCGTGGATACGGCGGCGATGGCGAAGGATCGCGAAACGTCGTTTGAGGAGCAGCTGGAGGTTTTCTATGGGCTGCTTTCGGACCTATTGAAACTGACGGCGAAGGTGCGTGAACCCGTGTTGCGCAACGCGGGGCTGGCGAGAGAGTTGGCGGCGTTGAGCGAGCGGGTTGATTCGCGATGGGTGATGCGGGCGATCAAGGGGTTTGACGAAGTGCACGCCGGGGCGTGGCGAAATTTGAACCGGCAGCTTGGGCTGGACGCGTTGGCGGCTTCGCTGGCTCCGCGCTGATTGTGTGTACGCTTGATGACTGTATCGTTTTGCTCAGGCGATTTGACGAATCCAAATTATATTTGTAACGTCTGAAACCAAGAGACTCGGGCGCACATCCAACGCTTTAAGCACCCTCCATAACCCCGAAGGAGCAGTCATGGTAAACCGTAGGCTATTTCGTCCCGGATTTCCAGATATTAAGGATCAGGCACCGTCTCGACCCCCGCACAACAATAACGGCCCCGCGCCGATGAAGAATAGCGGGCCGGCACCGATGAAAAAGCCGGCGCCTCCGGAACTGACGCATGCGGAGAACTTCTATTGGGTGAAGCAGATGCAGGGTCACACACCGATGTCGGTGGTGATGGAGGATGGCGAGGTGCTGCACGGGATCGTGGAATGGTACGACCGGGATTGCATCAAGCTCACGCGCCAGGGCGAACCCAATTTGATGATTTTCAAGCGGTATATCAAGTATGTGCACAAGGACGAAGAAGAAGGTCGAATCCAGGACGAGTAGTCAATTCTGACAAATCATTAAGAAATAATTAAGCCTGCTGTAAGGAATGACCCGCAGTCGCCGCGAAGGTAAGCAAGGCTTTGGCGGCGAGCCCCCCCTTACTATCGCGAATCTCGCATTCCGTAACCACGAAATTGCGGCCCGTGCGCAAAACGCGGGCTTCGGCGGTGATACGTCCGCCGGAAACGGGCTGAAGATAGTTGATCTTTAGCTCGAGGGTGGCAATTTCTGCGCCTTCCGGGATGGTGGTGTAGGCGGCGATAGCGGAGGCAGTGTCGGCGAGGGCGGCCAGGATGCCTCCGTGGACGACGCCGTGTATTTGCTTGTGGCGCGGTTCGAGATCGAGCGAGAAAACGGCGCGGGCTTTCTCGACGAGATCGACCTGGAATCCCATTTCGGTGGTGGCCCGGCTGAGCTTCATGCGCTGGCGAACCAGGTCGGTGAGATGGGCGGTGGAGGGATGATCTTTTTGCGGGGATTTTTCCAGGGATGATCGTCGCTGAGATAATTTTTTTGCTGGCTTTTTGGTCATCGAAAATTCCTGAGTTCGTTATCGAGTGATAGATGCAAGGCGAATGGCCAAGTCAAGATACCACTCCTTTTTGACGCTGTCCCTTGCCGTCTCTATACTGGGCCGTCTCTATACTGTGCACTTCCCTTCACCGGGCTCCGAGGTCACGTGTACCAGCAACTATCGCATCGCTTGCGCGCGGCACTGGCGCAGTTCATCCAAGAAAAATACGGGCTGGAGATATCGATTGCGCTGGAGCGTCCGCCAAAAATCGAAATGGGGGAAGCGGCGTCGCCGGTGAGCTTTGAGCTGGCGAAGAGATTGAAGCGAGCGCCGCGTCAAATTGCGCAAGAAATTGCGAACGGATTGGGAGTTGTGCCGGGAATCGCGAGAGTGGAGGTGGCTGGCGCGGGCTACCTCAATGCGTTTTTTGATCGCGGGACGTTTTGGAGCGACGCTGCGGCAGAAGCGAAGGGCGGGCCAGCTGCGGAGCAACCGGGCAAGATAATCGTGGAACACACCAGCATCAACCCGAATAAGGCGGCGCACATTGGTCATATGCGGAACGCGATTTTGGGGGACGCGTTCATTCGTATTCTGGAGCATGCGGGGCATCGCGTGCAGGTGCAGAATTATATCGATAATACGGGCGTGCAAGTGGCGGATGTGGTGATCGGCTTTCAGCATATGGAGAAGAAGTCTGTGGAGGAGGTGCGAAAGCTGGCAGCGCAGCCAAAATTTGATTATTTATGCTGGGATTTGTATGCGCGGGTGACGCAATTTTTTGAGGAGGACAAAGCGCGCGCGGCGAGTTTGCGCGGGGCAACACTGCGCGCCATCGAAGAAGATCGAGGCGAATCCGCGGAAATGGGAAAAGTGATTGGGGATGCGATTGTGACCGCGCACCTGCGGTCCATGGCGCGACTGGGAATTTCCTATGATTTGCTGGCGCGCGAAAGTGAAATACTTCATTTGAAATTCTGGGACGCCGCGTTCGCGCAATTGAAGGAGGCCGGAGCGATACAACTGGCGACGACGGGAAAGATGGCGGGATGCTGGATCATGCCGTGGAACCGCGAGACGGACGCGAAACAGGAAGACAGTGACACCAGCGAAGAGGAGATCAACCAGGACAAGATTATTGTGCGTTCGAATGGGACAGTCACTTACGTTGGGAAAGATATTGCATACCAACTGTGGAAATTTGGATTGCTGGGCAAGGATTTTCACTACATTAGGTGGCCGGTAGCGATCGATGGGAAGGTTATTTGGTCGACTACGACAGAACCCAGCGATCCGGCGGCGCCGGAATTTGGGAAGGCGACGTCGGTTTACAACGTGATTGATACGCGGCAAGCGTATTTGCAAAACGTGGTGGCGGCGGGACTTCGTGCGTTGGGGCACCCATCGGAGGCGGACCGGTCTATCCACTTTGCTTACGAGGTGGTTTCGCTGACGCCGCGGTGCGCGGCTGAGCTGGGTTATGAGGCCGCCGACGTCGAAGAGGGGAAAAAATCGACCGTAGAAGTCAGCGGGCGCAAGGGACTGGGTGTCAAGGCGGACGACCTTATCGACAAAATGGAGGCGGCTACGCTGGCGGAAGTGAGCAAACGGCAGGCGGACATGTCCACTGCGGAACAAAAGGAAACGGCGCATACGATTGCAATCGGCGCGTTGCGTTATTTTTTGCTGAAATTCACGCGGACTTCCATTATTGCTTTTGATTTTAACGATGCGCTCAGCTTTGAAGGGGACACTGGGCCTTATTGCCAGTATGCGGTGGTACGCATTCGCGGGATCCGGCGCAAAGGTGTTGAGGCCGGAGCGACGAGCGTGGTGGTGACGGCGGAATCCGCCGCGTCGATATTAAACGGTAAGGACGGTAATAGTTTGTGGGAAGTGCTGCTACTGGCCGGTTCGCTGGACTATGCGGTGGATGCGGCAATCGCGGCGCAAGAACCGGCGTTCATCGCTAAATATTGTTTTCAACTTGCGCAGGCTTTCAATCTTTTCTATCACAAGCATCACATACTTTCAGAAGCGGACGAGCAGAAGCGCGCCTTTCTTTTGCGGCTTACGGAGATTGTGGAAGCGCAACTGGTGAAAGCGCTTTCGCTGCTGGGAATCGCGGCGCCGGAGAAAATGTAAGGAACCGAATTATGGTTAAAGCTATGAATTTGGATTTACTGGCTATCGCGGCGCATCCGGACGATGTTGAACTGACGTGCGGAGGAACGCTGTTGCGCATGGCGCAGGGCGGTTACAAAACGGGGATTCTGGATTTAACCGCTGGAGAGATGGGTACTCGCGGAACGCCGGAAATGCGCGCGGCAGAGGCGGCGAAAGCGGCAAAAATTTTACGTGCTTCGTGGCGCGGAGTACTGGGCGTGCCGGATTCGGATGTGCGATCCAACCGGGAAAACAAATTGAAGCTGGCGACGATGATTCGGAAGCTTCGGCCGCGAACGGTGATCCTGCCGTATTGGCAGGCGCGCCATCCGGATCATTACAATGCCTCGATACTGGGTTATGAAAGCTGTTTTCTGGCGGGGCTGAAACAACTTCCTATTGAGGGCGAGCCTTTTCGGCCATTTAAGATTTTATATTCTACTTCATTTGCGGCGGTGCAGCCGACCTTTGTTGTGGACATTACCGCGCAATACGAAAAGCGGCGCGCGGCGATCCTGGCGTACGGTTCGCAATTCCGGCCGAGCAAATCTTCAGGAAAAAGCAACGTGCACCTGGGTCTGGACAGTCTGGAAGATGAGATGAATCGGCTGGCACGGTACTACGGGCAAATGATCGGCGTGAAATACGGGGAGCCGTTTCTCATCAAGGAGTTAATGCAGGTGCACGACGTGGTGAAAATGGATGTTCGGTCGATCTAAGACCAGAGCTAGCGCTTCTCGTCTTCCATAGCGGGGGTAAAACCGGGGATATTGTGTCCGCCAGGGGTACGCTCGGCGCGAACCCGGGTCAGGGCTTCATCCTCGGAGCCGGATTTACGAAGGACGATCATGGTGGTGAGAGCTTCTGAGTACACACGGGTGACCAGGTAGGTATCGCCGGTCCCATCTTTTTTCCAAAGCTGGCCAATTTGAATTTTGCTTACGCTCATCGGGTCAGCTTTGACTTTAGAGCGCCTACCCAAGGGTGTCAACTGGCCGCAGGTTCACGGCAGGAAACCTTATACAGTGACCGTACATCGTATTTAAAAGACCATATTGTCTGCTGCGCTCAATTGGTCAGCGGGGGCTGGAGGGGTCCAGCCGTGCGGGTAACAGCGGGTGTATACTGGGCTTAGGGGAGGTATCCAAATGAAATTCAATAAGGGTGCTTGCGGTTATGTTCTTGCAGGCTTGTTGGCGACTTTCCCGTCTATTGCCGGCGCACAGGCGCCACAAGCGAAGGATCCGAGCAAGGCTCCGGACTCGCAGCCGGTAGATCAAACACCGGTGCAGCAGCAGTCCACGGTGAAGCCGAAAAATTCCAAAGAGGATGTTGACGCCATTGGCAACCGCAAGATCGGCGGCTTCAACATGCATTCTATTGAGACGGATATTGCGATCGGAAAAAACTACGCGCAGGAAGTGGAACGTTCTTCAAAGCTGATCGAAGATCCGGTGGTCATTGAATATGTAAATCGCGTGGGGCAGAACCTGGTGCGCAACTCCGACGCGAAAGTTCCCTTCACCATCAAGGTGATCGATTCGGACGAAATTAACGCGTTTGCGCTACCGGGCGGATTTTTCTTTGTAAACAGCGGGCTGATTATTCACGCGCAAGAAGAATCGGAACTGGCGGGAGTGATGGCGCACGAGATTTCGCATGTGACCGCGCGACACGGTACACGCGGCCAATCGCGAGCGGAAGTGGCGCAACTGGCTATGATTCCGCTGATTTTGCTGGGACCTGGAGGCTGGGCAGGATACGGGATTTATCAGGCGGCAAATCTGGCGATTCCCATTTCGTTTCTGAAGTTCAGCCGTGACTTTGAGCGCGAAGCAGATTTTCTGGGCGTGCAGTACATGTACAAGGCCGGTTACGACCCGAACGCTTACGTAACATTCTTTGAACGCATTCAGGCGGAAGAGAAACGGCGTCCTGGGGCAATTCCAAAGGCGTTCTCTTCCCATCCGCCGACACCAGAACGAATTGCGAATACGCAGAAGGAAATTGCGCGGATTCTGCCGGCGCGGCAGGAATATATCGTAACCACTTCGGAATTTGATCAGGTGAAGTCGCGCTTGCGGAACATTATGTTCAGCCGCAAGGCGAAGGATAACGAGCCAGGCAAGCCGACGCTGCGAACGCGCACAGAGCAAGCTGATAAGAAGAAGACCGAGAAATCCGGCACGGACACGACGACTACAGATGATGACCGGCCGACGCTGAAACGGCGGCCTGACTCGCAACCTTAATTTTTAGTTCTTAATTTTTATTTAAACGGGCTAGTAGGAATGGTGCTGCTGGTGTTTTTTGTGTTCTTCCGGCGCGGCGGCGATGCCCATGCGGCGAAGTTCTTCGGCATAATATTTTCTGAACAGCAAATCCCACTCTTCGCTGCCCTCGAGAATTTCTTTTTTCTGTGAAGTGATGCGCTTGCGCACTTCCACTTCGGCTTTTTCCTCATTGCGCAAAGTTTCTGTAAGGATCAGGACCACTTGCTGGCGAATGGTGTCGCGGTCTTCGACAAAATCGACGTCATCGCTGGAAACCAGCACGTCGGTGATTTGGTGGGAAAGGCGTACAATTTTTTCGCGTGTGATTCGCATCTTCGATCGTTTTCCTCAGCGTGTTGCGAAAACCGTTCTGTTTTCCAACGCAAGATCTTTCAGCGCAGAATCAGTTTGCGGTCGCGAGCAATCTGCGCTTTCGCTTTCTTAAACATTTCCTGATAGGAAGCACCAGTGCGGCGCATTTCTTCCTGATGCTGGGTGAGAAGTTGGCGAACTTCCTCGTTGATTTTGTCTTCGACGCTAAGTTCTTCGTTCATCTGCTGGCGAACGCGGAGGATAACCGCATCGGGATTTTTCGTTTCGATGAGTTCGCCCCCGACCAGTTTCTTCACTACTTCCGCCGCCATGTACCCAACATAATCGCGCTGAATCAGCATTCCTACGGAGTCCTTTAAATAATTCTTTTAGAAGTTTACTGGCTGGCCAGAGAAAGCGCAAGGAAACGAAAACTGCGGCGCTTTGCGGTTTCGCTTTTTGGGCAAATGAGAAGCGCGCATTCGAAATTTCAAGTATGAATTCCTTAATTCTTCGTAAGGAACAATTTATTCCCTGTTTACATTTCAGTCGCCATTCATTCATCAAGCGAGCCCGGGCGGGCATTAACCTGACTGCAACACGGATAGTACCAATGGAACGGCTGGGGACGCCTCCAGGCGGGCGAGCCCAAGAGTGGCGATCACCAAGTGCGAGAAAATAAAAGTATTGGAGGATGGGAATGGGTAAATTTTTGCAGTCGCTGCTGATAGCGGCTTTGGTACTTCTAACGGTTTGGACTGGAGCGGTGAAGGCGCAGGGCGGTAGAGGGGTGTTAACGGGCACGGTGAAGGATTCGGGCGGATCGGTTTTGTCCAGCGCGCAGGTGGTGGTTCAGCCGCTAAACAGGAGCGCGGTTACGAATGATCAAGGGCAATTTCGTATTTCCGACCTGCCAGCCGGTGAATACGAGCTTAGCGTGACTTACGTAGGATTTGCGGCATTCAGCCAAAAAGTGCAGGTAGTCGCGGGTCAAACCGTGACCGTGGATCCGGTGCTGCAAGTTGCTTCCCAGAACGATCAAGTAATTGTGACCGCGGAGCGTGTGCAAGGGGAAGCCGAAGCGATCAACATTGAACGGTTATCCGAGAATATTGTGCAAGTGCTGCCGGAACGGGTGATTCAGAGCCTGCCCAATACGAATATTGCCGACGCGGTGGGGCGGGTGCCGAGCGTTTCGCTGGAGCGCGATGAAGGCGAAGGCAAATACGTGCAAATTCGCGGGACGGAACCGCGACTGAGCAACGTGACCGTGAACGGGGTGAACTTACCATCTCCGGAAACCAACGTGCGCAACATCAAGTTGGACGCCATTCCGGCGGATTTGGTTGAGCGCATCGAAGTCTTCAAGACGCTTTCCGCTAACCAAGATGCTGATGGAATCGGTGGAACCGTCAACCTAGTAACCAGAACGGCAGGCGAGAGGCCAACTTATATTTTCGGAGGCACTGGCGGTTACAATCCAATTCAGAAAGGCTATTGGCGCGGGGGGTTTGGTGGCACGGTTGGCAGACGCTTCGGCCCCGAGAGGAAGCTAGGCCTGTTGCTCAATGGCACTTACGATAAGACCAACAGGGGCATCGACGACCTTGAACCCAGCCAGGCTATTGGAACGGACCCGGTGACGGGCCGTAACGTGGCGTATTCGAACGGGGAAGATCAACGCTCCTACGTGTACTACCGAACGCGTTACGGGTTTTCAAACGGGATTGACTACAACCTAAAGCCGGGCAGCAACTTATACTTCAAGGGATTATTTGCCGATTTTCACGATTATGGTGAAACCCGTGTTTATACACCGAACGCGGGTACCAACATCAAGTCGGTATCTCCCGACGGCAAACAGATCACCTTCATGAATGCGCAGGACTGCGTGGCCGTGAATAAAGCGGCAGATGTGAAGAATCCCGGAGCCAACCCGTGTTCTCCGGGTTTGTATCAGTATCGGCATTACATTCGCAGGCCGGATCAGCAGGTTTATAGTTTCCTGGCGGGAGGAAGACACGATCTTTCGTCGACACTAATCACCTACGAGTTCGCGGGTTCGCGTGCGCATAACATTGGCGGGCAAGACTTCCAGACAACTAACTTTAATGGACCAACCCCGAGCTACGACAACAATGGAAATCTACTGCCGGGACCGACCGGTGCGGACCTTGCCGTGAGCCTCCGGGATCCGCTACGGCCGAAATTCAATGCAGTAGATACCAGCAATATTTATGATCCGACTCAGTACGTGTTGGCGAATACTTCCTTTACGCGCTACAGCGCAACGCAGCTTAACTTCCAGGGAGCTGCGTCGATGGCCCGTCGGTATAGCGCACATTCGCATCTGGGGACTTTCGAAATCGGAATAAAAGTACGGAATTCTCACTCCACACAAAACGAAAATGATCATATTTACAACTACAACGGAAGCAGCATTACGCTCGGTTCCGTGCTGGGTTCATATACCAATCCTATTTATTATGACAATTACTTTCGTATCGGCTCACTATCGTATGGGCCAACTTCGAACTACGCTTCAATTACACGGGCAGTAGTGCCGATCCTTGGCGACCCGAACCTAATGTCGGAAGATACGGCGAGAAGCCTTCGTCGTTCCAACGGTGCATTTTTTGACGCCAACGAGCGGATCTACGCGGGCTACGTGCAGAACGTAATTTCGTTTGGCAAACTGCGGCTGCAAACGGGTCTGCGTTTCGACGCGGCCAATACCGGCTTTACGGCAAATCAGTTCACCGCACAGGACGCGGGTAACCCAACGAAGATCTTCCGGAGCTCGAATTACTTTAACGCTTTGCCCAGCGTGCAAGCGCAATACCAGCTGCGGAGCAACACCAACTTGCGCGCCAATTATAGCCAGGGCATCTCCCGGCCAAACATCGGCGATCTGGTACCTACAACCATAGTTGACCCGAATACCAGTCCAAAAACCGTTACGCAAGGCAATCCGAACCTGAAGCCCACCAAGGCGAACAATTACGACATTTTGATTGAACACTATTTCCAGCCGCTAGGAATTTTGCAAGGCGGTTACTTCTACAAACAATTGTCAAATCCGATTTACCAGACAGCGAGCCTTTTGGGGCCAACAGATCCGAACCCAGGATACAGGCTGCTACAAACAATTAACGGCCCAAGCGCGCACATACAAGGCATTGAGGTCTCGTGGGAACAGCGATTTTCGTTTCTTCCTGGACTGCTGAACGGATTCGGCGTGTCTGCGAATTACAGCTACACGCAGTCTGCCGTGACGTTTCCGTCCTTTTTCAACCCAGCTAACGCGGGCGGCGAGGGACGGCTCGACCACCCAGCTTTGCCTCGACAGGCGCCAAATACCTGGAACGTCGGCTTCACTTATGACAAACAGCGTTTCTCAATGCGCTTCGCCGCGAGCCACAACGATGCCAACATTGCGTTTTATAACTACTCGCACACAGACGCGGCGACGGACAGGGATCCTATCCTGGGATTAAAGGGGCCGTCGGGCGACGTTTATTTTTACGCACACACGCAATATGATATCCAAGGCAGCTACCGGCTCGGCAAGGGGCTGCGATTTGAGGCCTCGGGGCTGAACCTCAGTAACGAGGTATTTGGTTTCTACCAAGGCAGTACCGTCTATCCCGTCCAGCGAGAATTCTATAAGCCAACGGTTTCGTTGGGGCTGCGGTGGTCGTCGTCATCGGAGTAATGTTTTGTTCCGGCCCGGCGGAAATTGCGCCGGGCCGTTTTTTTTTCGAACACGTGTGTTGTTGCAATGCGTTGACGATGCGGAAGGGTTACTGTAGATTCATAGAGTAGGGCGCTTAGCTCAGCGGTTAGAGCGTTCGGTTTACACCCGAAAGGTCGTCCGTTCAAATCGGACAGTGCCCACCATTTGCACGGGCACGCAAACCCAAAGAAAAACTGCCACAAAAACTGACACTTCAATCAACTGGAGCGGCAGGCCGCTGTTAGTAAATACTAGTCGTTACAAAAAAAACGAGCGCCTTTGAATGTGAATTAACCCCATATGAGTTGTTTTATTCTTGATTTCAGATGAAGTCGGTCCAATGCAGCAGCCGCCGTCTTCGAAGTTGCGTTGCAAGTGCGGTAGATGCTGCTCGCCAGGAGAGGATACATGCGCCGACGGAAGAGCCAGACAACTGCTTCCAGATAGCTTTCGTTGGCAAACTGTTCTTTGTACCGCACATAGTCATCCAAGTCATAATACTGAGGTGAGTCTTCTCTGAACAGGTCTTCCAGAACGAGCAGGAAGAGAACTGTTCCCGCACTGTAACTCCGCCACGAAGAGTCCACTCCAGCAGCTGAAGTATAAAAGCTCAGGCCATACTGCTGCCCGATTATGAAGGCGCACGGCATGGCATCGCACGTGAGCAGATAAGCCCGCAACCAGCCACGCTGCGCCAGAAACTCCAGTTCGCTCCTCACAGCATCGACATCCCGCGCCCCGATGCCTACGCGATATCGAACGAATTGCCAGGTTTTCTGGGATATACGATAGGCGACTTTTAGGAACGCATCGATCTCAGATGCCTTGGTCACTCGGATGAGCTGCACATTCCCGCGCGCTTGCAATTTTTTCATCTCGCGAAGGCGGTTTTTTCGCGCTTTTGAAGAAAACTGATTCATATAATCCGCAAACGATCCGTTTAGGCGAATCAACGGATGGGGTAATGGCCCCGAGGGGGTATAGAAGGAAAAGAATTTCTGGATCAGCGGGCTGCTGTGCAAATAGCTCCAAAGGAAAGATGCAGTCTTGACATGACTCAACTTAATCGCATCAAATTCGGACTCCAAGATCCGACTAAACAGCATGTCATAGACGGATGTTTCCGCGGGCATGTTGGGTGCGTAACCCTGCAAACTCAAGACATGCAATGGGAATTTCGCGACGATCGACTCGCCCAGGCTGCAAGGGAGCGACTCGCGGGAAAGCACAAACGGGACAGCGCCAATGATTTGACTTTCGCGCTCCAGGAAATATATGCGCACATTTTCCTTTTGCCCCTTGTACTGCTCTTCGATCCAGTCGGGATCGCAGTGAATGGTATGGTCGTGAAAACGGCTGTTACATTCTTTCCAGCCCTTTCGGAAGGCTCCCAAATCCTGATCGAGCCGAATCTCCCGAAGGTGACCGCCCGAAGCCGGGCTTGATAGCCGGTGCCCCTCCCCATGTAATTCGCTTTCCTTCTGAAATTTTTCTTGGGATGATTTCAAAGAAATCCAGTCTCGTATCTTGCCGCGAGTATCCTCCAGCAGATCCACGAACCTTATGCCTACCTCAGTTTTGGATTCACTTACCCACGCCATCTGTCCGTTTATTTCGAGGCGATTATCGGATATTGCCAACCCAAAACGGATAGGTGAAATGTGAAGAAGTTCGACCAGCGCGACCGAAACCCGCAGAGCCAACCCGCCTTCACCGAGGTTGAGAACGGTGCCACTTTTCCCCTCACCCAGGTCAACGGAAGCGCACGAACCAACCCATAGGCGGGGGTGGACACGGCGTTCCTGAACAGGCACGGAGCTAGCGGGTTCGGGGGATTTGATCATGCCGTGCTTTGTTAGAAGGGCAAGTAACTACCTTGCTCCGCCGCATGATCTATGATTCCTATTTTTTTGTCAAAGCAAGAAAGAGGCATATTCACTGTGTACACCAGGCAGCCGAAAATATTTTGCACTTGAAAGGCGTGCATACCCTTTGGATCGTAATGGATAGCGGTCGCGAAGAGATTAATATAGACCCGATGTCCGAATAGCTCGCTATTGCACCCGATAGCCTCCAGACGGGAGGCCGAGAGTGCGAGACTGCTTATAGCTAAGAGTCCTTAGTAATTCCTAAAAATTCCGGGTACCTGGCGAAAGAAAGCGAGTGCCGCCAGATCCGCACCAGGAGCGCAACGCAGTGGACGATTTCGTTTAAGATCCGCTTCGGGCTGGGCAATCTGTGTGGACGAAGCACGGTGCGTTGACTCTTATTGGTTCTCTCTACAACCAAATGCTCCAAAAATAAGCAAAGATTTTCCACAGAACACAATGGATCCTCGGAATTATAGACAAATAATAAGGATACTTATATATGTCTATTTCCGCCTAACTTATTGAATTTAAGTCGATTGTGCGCTAGATTTAGCCCTCCCCTTAAGATTCGAGTTTATGGTACCCGCTGTGCAAGTATAATGCCAGCCGGGGAATTTGTGTCTTTGCAGGCACTTTCTGACTTGGGTGAGTCGCAATGCTAGATGACGAAGATGTACCGGTATCTCGCGGCCAAGACGAGTACTGGGTCGCGGCCTATTGGGCCATGGTCGTTCGGCGGCGGTGGTACATACTGCTTCCCGTGTTTGCTTGCTGGGCGATCGCGTGGGCAGGAAGCTGGCTGGTGCCCTTAACCTTCGAGTCCGAGGCGCTGATCCTTGTAGAACAGCAGAAAATTCCAGAGCAGTACGTGGTACCAAACGTCAATGTAAACCTGCAGGACCGCCTGCAGAGCATGACACAACAAATTCTTAGCCGCACACGCCTCCAGTCGACAATCACCCGTTTCCATCTTTACAAAACACCCCAACGATTGGCATTTACCCAAGCTGAAGATCCAGTCGAGCAAATGCGAAAGGACATCAAAATCGAGCTGGTGGAGGCACCCGGTCGGCCAGGGCAACTTACTTCATTCAAAATTCGATATTCGGCCGGCACGCCTCAGCTTGCACAGCAGGTGAACAGCGAGCTTACGACTCTATTCATTGATGAGAATCTGAAATCCCAGCAGCAGCTATCAGAGAGCACGACAGCTTTTCTGCAAAGCCAGTTAGCGGATGCGAGAACAAAGCTTGAAGACCAAGAGGCCAAGGTCCGAGCATTCAAGGCGAATCATTTCGGGAATCTCCCGAGCCAAGTGGAAACGAACGTCCAAATCCTGACTGGCTTGCAAGGTCAACTACAGAGCACCCAGCGGGCTTTAGATGGAGCAAACCAGCAAAAGCTGTATCTAGAGTCCCTGCAACAAGAATACCAAGCGATCCAGGCAGGTTTAGGCAGCGGAAGCTCGACGGCAACATCGCCGGATACGTTGAATAAGGACCTCTTAGATTTACGTCACCAGCTACAGGAAGCTCAGCTGCGATATACGGAGAGCCACCCCGAAGTGGTCATGTTGAAGGATAAAATCGCTAAGATGGAGAAACTTAAACATGACATCGACTCCGAAATTCTGGCCAATGAGAAGCCCGAGAAGACCATAAGTGAAATTGACCCTGGCGCCGCAGTAGAGGTGCAGCGCGGGTCAACGTCTCCGATGATGCAGATTCAAAGTCAGCTGAAGGCCAATCGTTTGGAAATCCAAAATTACCAGCAGCGTGAGAAGAAAATTGAGTCTGATATTACCGCATATCAGGCTCGTTTAAATTTGACACCCCAAACGGAACAGGAGCTGGCGGATATCTCGCGAGGGTATGAAGAGTCCAAGGCGAATTACAATTCGCTTCTCCAGAAGCAAAACCAGTCGCAGCTGGCTACGAGCCTTGAACAGCGCCAGCAGGGTGAGCAATTTCGCATCCTTGATCCGCCGAGTTTACCGGCTAGAGCGTTGGCGCCAAATCATTTGGTTTTCAGTATCGCAGGCTTGATCGCGGGTATCGCAGTTGGAGTGGGTTTAACTCTTGTCCTTGAAATGACAAATGTTCGGGTTCGGCAGGAAAAGGATCTTAAAGATGCAATCCCCCTTAAGGTACTGATCGGGATTCCGCATTTAGATGTTCCCGGAGAAGACCGTTCTCGCGTTCTGTTTCAGCGGATGGAGCTCGGGGTAGTGGTGATTATGGTTATTTTGATGTTCGTTGGGAATCTTTACGCGTTCTACAAAAGTTGAAGGCAATGTACAAGAAATTTTATGGATTCACGCAGAATCCGTTCGAGGTTAGTCCGGACCCTTATTTCTTTTACCAGACGCCCCGACATACCGAAGCACTGGCCATTCTGAGTTATGGCGTGCTTCGCCGGAAGGGATTTGTAGTGGTAACCGGCGAGGTGGGCACCGGCAAGACTCTGGTGGTGCGATGTCTTCTGGATGTTCTCAGGAATAATAAAATCGGCTTTGCATACATCTACAATCCGATGATTTCCTCATCGGATTTTCTAAACCAGGTGATTAGCGACCTGGGACTTCTTCATTCCCCTGGGCGCACGAAGAGCGAGACATTATCGCGCCTCAACAATTACCTGATGGAGCGCTCACGTCAGGGTCTATCGACTGCACTTGTCGTGGATGAAGCGCAATTGCTCAGCTGGGAACTACTGGAAGAAATCCGTCTGCTGACAAATTTGGAGACCACGAAGCATAAACTCCTGCAGATTGTGCTGGTAGGACAGCCAGAATTGGACGAAAAGCTGGATTCGCAACAACTTCGCCAACTGAAACAAAGGATCGGTCTGCGGTGCAATCTGAAGCCCCTGGAAAGGAAAGAGTTGCAAGGTTACATTCATCACAGACTGGAACTAGCCGGGGGCAATTCGCATGCATCCACAATTTTTCCGGACGAGGTTATTGATGTAATTCAGAGATATTCACGAGGGATACCACGTTTGATCAACACTATTTGTGAAAATTCCCTGTTGCTTGGCTTCGGCCACAAGCAGCAGCAGATTACCCCTGAAATTGTCGAGGAGGTGGCTGCGGATCTTCGATTGAATAGCGTTACGGTGTCCTGCGATGCGGATGCGTGTGAAACGATCGAAGAAAGCAAATTTGATTTGGGAGTGAAAGAAGAATGAGCCGGCTCTACGAAACTCTGCGACGAATGGAAATGGAGAAACGGCGGCCAGGAACCGCTCTGCCCGAGTCAGCCGAACTTGTCGACATGATGGGTAGTGCCCTGGCAGCCCCCGTCGAGCTCGAAGGCAGTCCGTCCGCGAAAATCGAGGCTATTAAGTCTTCGCGCATAGTGGCACTGACAGATCCCAGGAGTCTGGGCGCTGAGAAATTTCGCGCCTTAGTGGCTCGATTGGAAAATCTACGAGGAAGCCGCGAGTTGAGATCGCTACAAGTTGTGAGTGCGGTGATCAATGAAGGCAAAAGCTTAGTCGCAGCGAACCTGGCAGTCACACTCGCCCGGCAGTCCGGATACAAGGTTCTGCTGGTCGAAGGAGACTTGCACAGGCCGACTCTGGCGACGCTGTTTGGATTGAGCGGACTGAGCGGTATAAGTCATTGGTGGCGCGGGCGAGAAGATGACGAAAGGATCGCCCGCTACGTTTACAAACTGGGTGATATGCCACTGTGGTTTCTCAGTGCCGGCTCAGCACTGGAGCAGCCATCGCAAATTTTGCAATCGGCTCGATTTGCGGAAATGTTCATGCGGTTAGTTAGCTGTTTTGACTGGGTTGTGGTCGATTCAACGCCCATGACGCCGACCGTCGACGCTAACCTGTGGTCGAGAATGGTAGATGGCGCACTGCTGGTTGTCCGCGAAGGCGTGACGCCCATCAGAGCCCTGAAGACCGGCGCGGAAAATTTGGACGACCCAAAGTGGCTGGGAATAGTGCTTAATGAGGCTTCCGAACTCGATCGTGTGAATTATACCGACCAATACTACGGCGTCAAAAAGAATAATAGCCGGCCCGAAAAAGAGAAGAAACCAGAGGCCGCTCCATGATCCGCCTCCTGAATACCTATTTTCCAAGGCGCACCATGTTCTTGGGAATTTCGGAAGCGTGCCTGGTTGCGCTGGCATTCGTCGCTGCTACGATTGCGCGGCTAGGCAGGCCCGATGGTTTGGTCATGCTGAGTTACGAGCAGGGGTTTTTAAAAATCGGCGCACTAACTGCAGCGTTTAGTTTCTGTATGTATTATTTCGATCTTTATAATTCAACGATCTTAAACAACAAGCGCGAAGTTCTAACTCGATTAATCCAAGTCCTGGGCACTGTTACCATCATGCTGGCGTGTCTTTACTACATGTACCCGCCACTAGAGTTAGGCCGGGGAATCTTCCTGATTGGATTGGTTATCGGTTCTATAATTTTAGTGTTTTGGCGCAGGTTATTCCAAGCCATCAATAGCCGCCCTCAGTTTGCTGAACGCGTGGTGATTTTCGGGGACGGCCCGCTAGCTGAATCGCTCGCAACGGAGTTAGGCGCTCGTCCGGAATTAGGTATTCGGGTCGTAGGCAAACTGAAGGGCCACGAAAACGGGAACGAAAATCTGCGCTCGAGTTCTGGCGAGAAAGCGGGCGATCAATTTCTGAACTTAGTTGAGCCCTACAGAGCAGAGCGAATCGTTGTGGCGATGAACGAACGAAGAGGAAATTTGCCCGTGGATGCTTTACTTCAATTGAAGACCCAGGGGGTAAGAATTCAAGACGGCGCCGAAATGTACGAGGCAGTAACTGGGAAGCTTCCAATTGAATGTCTCCGGTTGAACTGGTTGCTGTTTTCTTCCGGCTTGGAAGTTTCGCGCCCGATGGAGATATATAAGCGCGCTTCGTCAGTGATTTGTTCTGCGGTGGGGCTGATTCTGGTCCTCCCACTGATGGCATTGATCGCATTAGCAATTCGTTTGGACTCAAAGGGCCCAGTAATTTTCCGGCAGAAGCGTGTTGGGCTGCACGGGGAGATTTTTACGCTGTTTAAGTTTCGTACGATGATAGACGCCGCCGACCAGGACGAAAACCAACGTCCCGCGGAGAGAATTGATAGCCGATTCACGCGTGTCGGGAAGCTGTTGCGACGTACTCGCATGGACGAGTTGCCACAGCTCCTGAATATTCTCCGCGGTGATATGCATTTCGTTGGACCACGGCCATTTGTCCTCAATCAGGAGAGGGAGTGCGTGGAAAAGATTCCCTATTACAGTCGGCGATGGGTCGTCAAACCCGGCGCGACGGGATGGGCGCAGGTCAACCGAGGCTACTGCGCGACCATTGACGATAACAAGGAAAAGCTCGCCTATGACCTTTTCTACATAAAGAACATTTCCATCGGGTTGGATATCATAATTCTGTTCAGGACCGCTAAAATCCTAGTCTGGGGTCAGGGCTCGCGATGACTCGCGCGTTCGAATTTCTATTCTGGCTGGGTTTGGTTTGGCTTGGGTATGTCTATCTTGGCTATCCAGCTCTTCTTTGGTTTATCGGGTTTTTCCGATCTTTCCGGCTTGGCGCTTCAGAAGCATATATACCAAAGGTTTCGGTGCTGATCTCCGCTCGCAACGAACAAAAGGATATCGGATGGAAGATCGCGGAAACTTTGTCGTGGGATTATCCCAGGGAACAGCTGGAGGTACTTGTGGCCTCCGACGCCTCCGAGGATGGTACGGATGCGATCCTCGCGAAGGTGAGCGATCCTCGCTTCCGATTTCTGCGACTCGATGAAAGAAAAGGGAAAAATGAAGCGCTTAATCGCTTGAAGGAACTGGCGGGAGGCGAATTACTATTTTTCACCGATGCGAATTCACATATCGGACCGGCTTGCCTCCGGAGAATGGTGAGTTGCTTTGCAGACTCCCGCGTCGGTTGCGTAACTGGCTCGGAGCGCACCACTCGCGAAGAACAAGAATTCGTGGTAGCGAGCGGCACGAGAGCCTTCCTGGGTTACGAGTCGCTCGTGAACACCTTGGAAAGTCGGATCGGTTCTGTTTTGGTATGCGATGGTTCGATCTTCTGTATTAGAAGGGACCTTTTCAGCGCGCTACAGCCCGATCTGGCAAACGATTTCGAACTTCCGGTTCGTATCGGCTCCTCCGGATGCGCGATCTTGTTTGACCCATTTGCAATCTCATACGAGAAGGCCACCAGTGATGCCCGTGAGGAATTCCGCAGGAAGCGACGAATTTGCTGCCAAGGAGTAATCGGCTTCTGGCGGCTACGGCACGACTTAAGTGGTTTGCGAGGATGGCAATTTTTCTCACGCAAGCTCTTGAGGTGGCTTGGCGCCGTGCCGCTATTGCTCAGTTTTTTATTTAGCGCGTTACTTGTCTCCAATCCTTTGTATGCGTCAGCGTTTGGTCTTCAACTCGTGTTCTATGGCCTGACATTACTCGGATGGTTGCTGGCCGTCGGAAAACGCCAAGGAAGCAGTGCAAGCACCTTCCCGTTTTACTTTGTCATGGTGAATATAGCGGCGTTTGCGGGAGTGTTAGATGCCATATTGGGCAAGCGATTCAGCGTATGGGAGAGTCCCGCACATTCGCGCGGCTCGCGCTCGAATGTTCCCCCGGATGAACAACACCGTCCCGTCATCGAGCCTCTCTTCCAGGGCCAAACTATGTCTACCTGCCCTGACCCCTACGCGGAACTGCAGCGTGAAAAAAAATAGTCATGAAATGCATATTCTCTATCGACGTAGAAGACTGGTTTCACATTCTCGATCTGTCCACGACTCCGGAAATAGCCCAGTGGGACTCCCTGCCTTCTCGTGTGGAAAACAATTTCGCGAAACTCCTGGCCATTTTGGATGAGCGCAAAGCAAAGGCAACCTGTTTTTTCCTCGGTTGGATAGCGGAGAAATACCCGCGTCTGGTGCGAGAGGCTGCCAGACAAGGGCATGAAATCGCGTCGCATGGATATGAGCACAGACTCGCGTATGAAATGACCTCGCAAGAGTTCTTCGAAGACGCGGTGCGCTCAAAGAAAGTAATCGAGGAAATTTGTGGCCAGCCGGTCTGGGGTTATCGGGCCTCTGGCTTTTCGGTGACTAAGGATACGCCGTGGTTCTTTGACAGATTAATCGAGGCTGGTTATCGCTACGATTCATCCTTGTTTCCAGCCGCGCGTGGACACGGAGGATTACCGAACGGGAGGTACGCTCCTTATCGATTAGAATCCGCGGACTTTGTGGAGTTTCCAGCTACTGTCGAACGCTTACTGGGCAAACCGATATGCTTCTTTGGCGGAGGCTACCTGCGGTTGTTTCCATACTTCTTGATCCGAACAATGACGCGACGCGTACTTCGCCAGGAACGCCCTGCCATCTTTTATGTTCATCCGCGAGAAATCGATCTAGGGAGTCCGCGGCTGGCTATGGGGTTTAAGAGGCGATTTAAGTCTTACGTCAATATTTCGACGACCGAGCCAAAAATCAAAAAGGTTCTCTCCGATTTTGAAATGGTTACCTTCCAAGAATATCTCGTGAGATCGATGAATATCTCAAGCGCTGAAATGGATCCGCTTTTGAACGTTTCTACGGTTCTTAGCGAGGGTCCTGGAGTCGTGAAGGTATGAATGTTGAGATTTGGGAGGATCCTTCGAGTTGGGACTCATACGTTATGTCGATGGCCGAAGCTTCCAACTATCACCGGTGGCGGTGGAAAAATGCCATTGAAAAAACCTTTGGCCACGCAACATATTACCTGGCTGCCCTAAATCATAAAGAAATTAAAGGTGTATTGCCTCTGGTGGAAATGAAGAGCCGTCTTTTTGGCCATTTTCTGGTTTCAATGCCCTTCTTCAGCTATGGAGGCGTGTTGGCAAGCTCCGGGGAGGCTCGTGACGGACTGGTGGCCAAAGCCGCAGATCTGGCGCACGAACTGGGGGCCTCGCATGTCGAGTTGCGTCAAGGATCCGCGCAACCCTTGAACTGGGCTGACACTACGCCGAAGGTCACCATGGAGCTTCCTTTGCTGGAAAGCAAAGAAGCGCTGTGGGGCGGATTGAGCTCCGGGATGCGTAACAAGATTCGGAATGCCCAGAAGAACGATTTGCGTGTCGAGTGGGGAGGGGTGGAATCTGTAAAGACATTCTTTGAGATTTTTTCAACGAACATGCGCAATCTGGGAACGCCAGTCTATCCGCAGCGGTGGTTCAGGAACCTTTGCAAGGAGTTTCCGGAAGAAGTGAAAGTCCTAACGATCTGGGACCAAGACGAAGCTGTGGCTTCCGGGATCGTAACTTGCTTTCGAAATACTCTAGAACTGCCATGGTCTGCGACGTTGCCGGAATCGCGCAAAAAATATTCTGCGGTGTTCTTGTACTGGACACTCCTGGAGTGGGCGATTTCAAACGGTTATCGAAGCGTGGACTTTGGCCGCTGCACAAAAGGGAGTGGAGTTTACGAGTTCAAGCGGCACTGGAACAGTCAGGAGCGTCCTCTGCACTGGTATTATTGGCTGGCTCCCGGTACTCAAGTTCCGGCCCTCCGGCCCGACAATCCTCGTTATCGCCTTGCCACACGGGTTTGGAAGCGCCTTCCCGTAGCTGTGGCAAATGTATTAGGACCTCGGATCGTACGTTCGATCCCTTAGAGGTAAAAGACGCGTATGAAATTTGCAGGCAACACAAAGAACCGGAAGCTTTACCCTGCTGGCTCCGCGCTGCATGCGCAGCAGGTTCTGCCGGCAGAAGTGGACCGCGACCAGAATTCCGCGCTTCGACGACCTATTGCTGAATCCGGAAAATTAATTCGAAACGGAGATCAGTTTCGGAGCTCGGAACAGAGACTTAATGGCGGCAGCATCACATTTTGGAGAGGCCGAGTTGCTCTTTACGCGATCCTTAAAGCTCTTGGAATTGGGAGTGGGGATACTGTGGTGCTACCCGGGTATACCTGCTTTGCCGTGCCCTCGGCGGTCTGCTTTGTTGGGGCGGAACCGTTGTACGCCGACATTGAACCTTTGAATTTCAATGTATCGCTAGAAACCATACAGTCCGGGCTGCGCGAGAAGCCCGCAGCCAACGTAAAGGCCATCATTATCCAACACACTTACGGAATTCCAGCGGACACGGAACCTATCATAGCTTGGGCACGCGAACGTGGGATCGCCACGATTGAAGATTGTGCGCATGTCTTTGGCAGCCAATACCGGGATTATGGTGGTAAGTGGCTCCCGGTGGGATCTTTGGCGGATGCCTCTTTCTTCAGTTCCCAATGGACTAAACCAATTTCCAGTGGTCTCGGAGGTTGGGTCAATACAGGGGATGTGAACCTTCGGGCCAAGCTACAGCGCTTTCGAAGTGAGCATTGCGTGCAACCCTCGAAGGCCGAGGTCGCGATGCTGGCGGCGCAGGTCGGGATCCGCACACTTGTTTCGCATCCTCGCATAGATTGGATCGTGAAGCGGGTTTATCAAACTTTGTATAGCAGAGGATTACTCGTTGGGACTTCTTCAAAGGAGGAGCTTCGGGCACAGATGCCCTCCGGATACGCTAAGCGCATGTCGTCATTTCAAGAACACCTTCTGCATCGCTCGTTGAGGGATGAGTTTGTCGTTGCTCACCGACGCCGCTTGAAGAGAGTATATGACGAAGCCCTCGAGTTGGCGGGAGTACTTCCCTTGACTGTGGCGGAAAGATTTGATCCGGTTCTTCTGCGCTATCCGGTTCGGATCAAACAAAAGGCGCGAGCGCTCGCGGAAGCCAAAAAATACGGCTTGGAGATTGGCGATTGGTATTCAAATCCCATCGACCGGCCAGAAAGTCTGGACGGTGAAGTACTTGGTTACCGGCCGGGAGCTTGTCCCGAAGGGGAGCGAGCAGGCCGTGAAGTAGTCAATTTACCCATGGGCCGCAGGGTGACTGAAAAATTGGCGCGTCGAATGGTTGAATTCGTGAAGAAGTTCAGTTGAGCGGTGGAACGAGAAGAGGAATTGGATGCTCGCAGTATTTGTATTGATAGACGCGTTAGGCTGGCGATATCTGGAGGACCGGGAATTCCTCAATGATATTCTTCCCTACCGTGTCCCACTGCAGACCGTGTTGGGATTCAGTTCCGGCGCGATTCCGACGATACTTACGGGGAAGCCACCGGCAGTGACCGGCCATTGGAATCTGTTCTACTACGACCCGAAGGGCTCCCCGTTCAGGTGGTTAAGATTCGCAGGATTTTTGCCAGACGCGCTGCTGGACAATCGCGTCACGAGAAAGCTTCTCAAAGAACTAGGGCGACGTGTCCTTGGGATGGGGCCGCTGTTCGAATGTAGCGTAAGTCCAAGATTCCTACCCTTATTCAACTATGTCGAAAAAAAGAATATTTATGGTGATGGGGGCATTCCGGGTTCATCTTCCATTTTTGACGAACTTACGGCGCAAGGTATCGCACATCGGGTGTATTCCTATCATCATTTGAGCGACGCGAACATTATCGATCAGGCCATCCAGGATATTCAGTCGAAAGCGGCTTCTTTTTTCTTTTTATACTTAAGTGAGATGGACATGTTTCTTCACATGCATTGTAACCAGCCCGAAAAGGTCGAGGAACGTTTGCGGGCGTATGAAAAAGGATTGCGAAGAGTATTTAAGACCGCTCGAGAAGTAGACCCTGAAGCAACTATGACCGTGGTTTCCGATCATGGCATGACGCCTGTCGAGCATCATTACGACGTCGTCGGTGAAATCGAATCCATTGGGCTAAAAATGCCTGGTGACTATTTAGCGGTGTACGATTCAACAATGGCGCGCTTTTGGTTTTTCAACGACAAGGCAAAACAGTCTGTGTACGATCGTCTCACGAAGCTTTCTTGTGGCCGTATTTTGCCGGACGAAGAACTACGCAGGCTCGGAGTCTTCTTTGAGGACCGGCGATTTGGAGAATTGATCTTTTTGCTTCACCCGGGCTGGTTGGTGTCGAAGGGTGACTTTAACGGGAAAGGCTGGATGCCAATTGGAATGCATGGCTACCATCCCCAAGATTCCTGGTCCGACGCAATTTTTCTGAGCAGTAATCAACCGCCTGTATCGATGAGCACCATCGGCGATGTTTATTCCTGCATGCGAAACGCAGCAGGGTTGGCCCCGCGCGTTGAGGGTCTCGCATCGCGCCCTAGCGGCGGGAGAATTCAAACCGAAGTAACCGTTATTACTCGCGAACCCACTGGGTCAACACGAGCATGAGTGGAATTCCTATCCCGGTTATGTATTTTACGAATTCGGTCGTCCGAGGGGGCGCGGAAGAACATATTCTGACGCTAATTCGGAAACTGAATCGCAAGATTTTTCGCCCACTTCTGGTCTGCCCGCCAGAATGTGGAGAGCTGCTCCGTCCCGATCTTCCGGAGGACGTCGCTCTTGAACGTTTACAGTTTCAGTGGCCTTACCAGATTGGCCATGCTCGTCAGCTGGCTGCATTCTTGCGCGATTACCGCGTCGGTATTCTGCATTCGCATCTTTTTGTCTCAAGCGTCGCAGCATCTCCAATCGGGTGGCTCAGTAGAGTACCAGTGATTTTGGAAACGCCCCATTTGCGGGAGGCTTGGCGCCGGGGGCTAATCAAAGGGAGTTATGTAGTCGATCGCGCGGTCGGCAGGTGCGTGGACCACTACGTAGCTGTTTCTGATGCCAATGCGCGTTATTTGATCGAAGAAAAGAAGCTGCCCGCAAAGAAAGTACATGTCATCCATAATGGGTGCGACTTAAAAAAGTTCGATCCCGAGCGTGAGGCTCCGCACGGACTAAAGAAGTCTTTGGGGTTTTCAGGAGATGACCCGGTTATTGTTGTTCTGGGTCGTCTCGAGCCACAAAAGGGTCATCGTTTTTTATTGGAAGCTCATGCCCAAGTGCTTCGTGATGTACCCGCGGCTCGATTGGTTTGCGTTGGCGCGGGAGTTCTCGAACAAGGACTGCAGGAGCAATGCCACAGGTTGAAGATTCAAGACAGCGTACGTTTCGTTGGCTACCAGTCGAATGTCGTGGACTGGTTGGCGCTTGCCGATATCACTGTATTGCCATCCCTGTTTGAGGGTTTGCCTCTAGCGGCGATCGAATCGCTCGCCGCACAGCGGTGCATGGTGGCAACGGCCGTGGACGGCACCACTGAAGTGATTATTAACGAGCAAACCGGACTGACGGTGCCACCCGGAAGCGTTCAAGAGTTGGCGGCGGCCCTCGTTCGATTATTGCGTCAGCCGGAGTTGAGGCATCGACTGGCCCTTGCTGGACGCCAATGGGTAGTCGAGCATTTCAGCGAGGAGCAACAGATCCGGAAAACCGAGCAGTTGTATCTGCAGGCTTGGGAGAGGTCGTCACAGGAATTGAAACGGAATAAGGTGGCCGGGATGGCGGCGGAAACCTCGGTGCGTGGCGGTGACCATGCGACGCGAGCCAAACAGCCAGTGGGTGCATAGGAGAGTCGATGAGCGGTCTGCCAGAACTCCCGGGGAGACGGACCGGCATTGCCGAGGTCTTGGATTCCACTTCGCTCCGACAGGCTATTTGCGATAGCGCGCTTCTGGAATGTAAGAATGCGTTCAAAAATGAATTGAGAGCGCTAATCTCGACGGGAAGCCTGGCCCGCGATGAAGCCTCTTTTCTTCGTAAAGAAAACTCCTGGGCAGTTTGCGGCGATGCCGAGTTCATGGTTGTGTTCGAAAAGAGTGCCGCTCTCCCAGCAGGCGCGGTAATTAGGGAAATCCAGCACAGGATCGAATGCGATCTGTTGCAAAGAAATATTCAATGCAAGATTGATTTGAGTGCCGTGCATCCGGGTTATTTCCAGAGTCTTCCCGCGCATATATTCAGCTACGAATTGAAACACTGTGGCCGGGTTATTGCAGGCGATAACACCATCCTTCAATCCATTCCCGACTATTCCGCTGAGAACCTCTCGCTGGAGGACGCCTGGCGCCTGCTTTGTAATCGGCTGGTCGAAATGCTCGAGTGCGCCGCGGAACTGTCTGGTGAAAATAAGCGTCATTCGGCAATGTTGCGATACAAAATCTTGAAACTGTATCTGGACATGGGCACATCTTTCCTGGTGTTTGTGCACGCGTATGTGCCTACGTACAGTAGGCGGCGAGACGTGCTCCTGCGGTTATCCGGCCAGAGGACGACACCGGGAGCGAATCCGTTTGAGCTCGGAAGTTTTGCAAACCTTGTCGCTGAGTGTACCGCTCAAAAACTCGTACCTGGCGCCGCCAGTGAACTTTCAATTGACCTCTCCTGGCATGCTGCCATCCAAGCGGCGCATGCGCTTTGGCGCTGGGAATTAGCTCAGCTGGTTGGAGCGAAAACGGAGCTTACAGACCTCGAACTCTTCAATAAGTGGATCAGCCTGCAGCCATTCAGGAAGAGAGTTCGAGGCTGGTTGTATGTTTTGCGTGCCTGCGGGTGGCAGCAAAGCTATCTCGTTTTGCGCCGTTGGTTGAGTCTCCGGAAAGCTTCTCCGCGCCACTGGGTCTATTTCATTGCAATCCGTATGCTCTTTCAGTCAGCTGCGGAAGTGGGTTCTTCTGAGATATTAAAGCGTGAGACGAACTGGGCTACCTTGAGTAGTTATTTGCCCATCCGGAGAATGACAGCGAAGAATCACGCGTCCCCATCGTGGGAGGATTTAGGTTACGATGTAAGCTGGAATTACGAACAATTCGTGATGAGAACGCGTACGTGAGTTCATCCTCACCATCTCGCAAACGATTTTCTCTGCCAGTCAATGAATCTCCGAACCTAAACGTTCGCCGACGTGGAACGACAAATTCTCGTCGCAGTACAGGGGAATACTGAAAGCTATGCGCATTCTCGCTCTCTCTCTGACGAGCCCGCTACCCGCCAACAACGGGGTTAAGATGCGCACGTGGTCTGTGCTGCGCGCGCTGGCAGCGGAAGGGCACGAGATCGGAATGGTTGTTTTCGCGGATCCCCGTGAAGGGGACGGGGCCCCTCCAGAGCTTTTAAGGGTTTGCCGGCGCGTGATCCAGGTTCCTCACCAGTTAAAGAGTCTTTCTTCCAGCAAAGATTATCTTGGGCGCGGCGCACATCTGTTCTCAAGCACTCCGTATGGAGTCGCTGCTTGCCGGTCTTCGAAGATGGCCAGTGAGATTATTGCACTCCTAAACCAAAAAGAGGCTGATATCATCCTCTGTGAGCAAACCGACTTACTGATCAACCTTCCGGCGCAGTTGCCTATACCGTTAGTGGTGGACTTCCATAACGTCGATTACCTGATTATGGAAAGGTATCGGCGCTTTGAGCGAAATCCACTGAAAAGTTTGTATGCCTTGCTGGAAAGCCGCAAATTGCGCGAATGGGAGCGCGGGGCGTGCCGATTGGCTTCAACTGCATTCGCGTGCTCCGATCATGACCGCGCACTGCTTCAAGCACTTGCGCCCAAGTTGCCGATGTTTGTCGTGCCCAATGTTGTGGATGTCAAAGAGTACGAGCCCGGTGGTGGTGAGGACGCTCGCAAGATACTGTTCCAGGGTGGTATGGATTGGTACCCGAATCGGGACGCGGTTGAATTTTTCGTTACCAGAATTTTCTCGCTGATACGGAGGCAGGTGTCTGATGTTAGATTTGTAGTTGCTGGACGCAATCCCCCGGAAGAGTTCAGGAAGCAGTTGAGCCGTGCACCTGGTGTCGAATTCACCGGCACAATTCCCGACATGCGTGCCGAGATAGCCAGCGCGGCAGTGTGCGTAGTCCCGTTGAGGATGGGAAGTGGGACTCGCCTGAAGATTTTGGAAGCTGCGGCCATGGCAAAACCCATCGTGTCCACACGATTGGGAGCCGAGGGGCTGGAATTTCTGAACGGGCAAGAAATCGCTTTGGAGGACGAGCCATCGGCCTTTGCCAACGCGGTGCTGAAACTGTTGAGCGCTACAGGTGATCGTCAACGTCTGGGGCAAGCGGCACGCAAGCGGGTCGAGCAGAGTTACAGCTTTCCGGCGTTGCGCACTTCGTTGCGAAAGGCGATGAACACTCTGAGCCGGGATGCCAGCGCATCGCAATCAGGGAAACTATATCAACCGGTTCTCGAAATATAGCCCACAACGAAGCATTTGAGCGGGCGCGAAATGATCGAATTCGATTGAACTGTTTTAGTCGGAATAAGCACATGGTTTATCGGAGGGACAAACATCGTAAATGGAGGTTTCGACAAGAATCAGAGCGGTATACGAGATATCCAACGGGCAGCGAAGACTCGTACCCATTGAGGGGCTTCGGGGGTTTGCTGTTCTGTTGGTTTTCTTCGTACATTTCGATGCTTTTTTTGGTAGATACGCGAGCCTTCATCCGCTGATTAAGAGGTTGTCCGTAATTTTGGGGAATATCGGCAACACGGGAGTTGATCTTTTCTTCGTCTTGAGTGGCGCGCTCATTTATGGGGCCCTAATTCGCAGAAAGGTTTCCTACTTTAAGTTCATCGGACGCCGACTTGAAAGAATTTATCCTGCCTTCTTAGCTGTATTTTGTATTTATTTGATACTCTCGGCTGTATTTCCTGGCGAAAGTAAGATTCATGGTTCTCTATCATCCGCGTCCCTTTACGTGCTCGAAAATGCGCTGTTATTGCCCGGGATTTTGCCAATCATTCCGATCATCACTGTTGCCTGGAGCTTGAGCTATGAATTTTTCTTCTATCTGATTATCCCAATCGTTGTTGGGGTTACTCGAATGCGCGCATGGAAAGGCGCGAGTCGGGTGGCATTCTTCGTTGGGCTTTGGCTGTTCTACTTACTTTATGCATTTACAGTTCCTCGGTCGCAAGTTCGGTTGCTGATGTTTATTGCAGGGATCTTGCTATATGAAGCCATGGACTCGACCTGGCTTAAAAGAAGGTTGACGCGATGGGGTGAGATTTTTTCGATTGTTATATTTCTTGCAAGCCTGGCATTTGTATATCTTTACGACGCACACGCCAATTGGTTTGGATTTCTCCCGGGATTAACCGAGGGCAGGACTGTTCTGCCAGGTATTCCCACATTTCAAGGGCCGTATAAGGTGATCGTCTTGAGTATCAGCTGCACGATGCTGGTTTTCTATAGCGTCGAGTTCGATGGACTGCTAAGAAGATTTTTTTCTTGGAATCCTCTGAGATATTTGGGAAATATGAGTTACTCCTATTACTTGATCCACGGTCTAGCTCTTCATGCCCTGGCTATGATTTTGTATTCGATCGTGCCAGAGGGACAGCCGAAACTGTCTGTGTTCTTGCTGGCCCTACCTGTCGGCTTTGCAATGACCTGGGTTGCGGCTTCTATTTTATTTATTCTTGTGGAGAAGCCGATGTCCCTCAGGCGACACCTGGCTGGTGTGGCAGAAAGAGAGCAAGTCGGCGATACGCTCAAACCCCTACGGGCAGGGCGGCGGGACTAACTCCTGCGGGCTGGAGTTTTTATGATTTTCTATTACTGGCTAGTTGGGATTCTGCCGCTGATGCAGCATCCTATTTGGGGACGGAAAATAGGACCGTTGACGGTATTTGAGTACATCGGTGTGATCTGTTTTGCCTACGCTCTTGTTCACATCTTCTCCCGTCCTATGTTTCCGCCGTACCTGGGTACTTGGGAAACTCGGCTGGTGGTATTGCTATACCTGATCGCGCTCTTTTCCTCGTTGACCAAAGGGCGCGGAGTTGATTTGGGTAACGGACCTCTTATTATTTATACCTCTTCGCTCTTCCTGATATTTATTAGTATTTCCATTGTAGATACGCTGCGACGCCTGCGTCGAACGGTCCTCGCGCTTGTGGGCTCATACGGTTTTGCTTCCCTCTTCGTCATTCGCGAGTGGCAACAAAACCACGGGTTATACAGCAATTTCCGCCCTGGCTGGATGGTAGGTGATTCCAATTATTTCAGCACCACGGCGATTTTTGCGATTGTGCTGGCCTTTTATTTCATGCAAGAGAAGCGGTCGTCCTGGGAGAAAATCTTTTGTGGTGTCTGCTTGGTTCTTACGATTGTGGCGAGCACCTTGTGCGCGTCGCGCGGAGGGTTCCTTGGACTTACAGCGGCCGCATTGCTTCTTGTATGGAGCAGCAAACGCCGAGTTCGGAATTTGATCCTAATGAGCGCTCTTATACTTCCCTTAAGTCTGGCCCTGCCGATGTCTCCTTTGCACCGCTTTCTCACTCCCCACGAGGACTACGGGTCGACTCAAGCTCATCTGGAAGCGTGGAAGGCCGGTGAGGCGATGATCAAAGCGCATCCCTTCACTGGTGTGGGTCTGGGAAACTTTAAACCCTTAATGCCGCGGTACGTGGAGGCAGGAACAAATATCACTGTCGACACTCTGGCGCACAACATGTACATAGAAGTGGCTGCGGAATTGGGTTTGCCAGCGCTCCTGGTATTTCTTGGTATCATTTGTTTCACCTACCGGTCCCTCGTGAGGCTACGAAAGGCTCCTTCGACTCATCCGTTGATTCGGAGAACGGCTTCGGCGCTGCAAGCGGGCCTAGTGGGTTTCGCGGTGGCCGGATCTTTCGTCTCCGCCGAATACCAAAAAACCAGCTGGATGGGCTTCGCTCTAATGTTTTGCCTGATGCCGCTCGCGCGATCTCAAAAGCTGGCGAAAAAGGTTCCGGTACCGGCCCCAGTGGCGGCTGGGGAAGAGGCTGTCTTATCAAGCTGAGGAAGCGCTTCATCTGGAAGGAAGCGGCTCGCGGGCGGAATGCCATGAAAATCCAAACAATATGCTAGACGAAGTATTAATTAAACGACCTGCGTTCGCAGAGGATTTAACCGGCGTACCCGAAGGCCAGCGGCATCACATGATTTCGGGAATGCGTTGGACGCTTTGGCTTTCTGTTCTGTCAGCACCCTGCGGGTACATCACCACGGTATTGCTGGCCCGCGTCGATCCGGCTGTCATCGGCACTTACGGACTTTTATCTCTATATATCAGCCTCACGTCGATTTTTCTGTTTTTCGGGGGGAACGGCGTAGCGATCAAGTATCTGCCTGAGGTGCCCGCAGAGAAGCGCTTGTCGTTTCTGATTTCCTACTTCTTAGTAATTATTGCGGCCACACTGCCCTATCAGATCGCGCTCTCATTCTGGCCGAAGGGACTACAGTACGTGCTGGGAAGCGAAGCTGGAAACCGGTTCGGAATCCTGCTTGTGTGGGTCGCCCCTTTTTATATTCTCTCGTCTTTGATCCTCGCGGCTCTGAAGGGCTTGCTGGAAATCAAGTGGTCCCAGGTATACAACCGCATTATTACCCTGGCGAGTTTTGTGTTGTACCTAGGACTGTATTTTGGCGCGCGAGAATTCTTGGCTTCCCATTATGTGGCCATTATCTGGAGCGCCTATCTGGTCCTGGCGAGTTCGGTGACCATCCTTGCTATGCGGCGTCTTTACCATCGTCTCAGTGACGCCGATCTTGGACGTATTCGATTCTTCCTGCCTAAGGGATTCTGGTCGTACACTTCGGGGTTACAGCTCGTTTCCGTTCTCAGCTTTCTAAGTACCAGACTCGACTATGTGTTCATCCTAAATGCGGGCGGGCTTGTGGAGTTCGGCCGCTACGTAACGCTCATTTCGCTCGTGTCGGTGATCCCTATGTTTGCGACTTTTGTCCTTGATAGCTTCCTACCGTCGTTGACGAACACGCTGGCGCTGCGCGATTACGAATCCTCACGCTCCCTCGCGGAGATCTACCTGCGATTTATGCTCCCCTGCGGGATGCTCGCGGCCACCTTCGCGATCCTGTTCGCTCATCCTCTCTTTGCGATGCTTGGCCCGCGGTATCTGGACCTTGTGAACCTCGGCCTGCTAGCTTTTCCGATCGCGGCTCTGCAGGTATTGAATTGGTACGTGGGAACCATGCTCACGGCCATTGGGCAGTCTTATGGCGGCGTTATCGCCCAATCAGGCAGGATGATTGTATTCTGCACGTCCTTTTGGCTCTTGTGGGCGCCCTTTCACCTCTGGGGCGCAATAGTGGCCTCGGGACTGGCCGAACTGACTTATCAGGGCCTTGGGCTTTTTCTTCTTCTTCGCAGATTGCCATTCCGTTTTTCTTTTGTGCCCACTTACTTTGCATTTTCATTGATCGTCGCCCTTTCCGCTGTGTTTGCCCGATATTCGTCAAACAAGGGACTCGTGATTTCCGCCATTATCTGGCTGGCGCTGGTGGGAGGATTTTTCCTGGTGGCGCGCTATTCCTGGAGCGAAATTCGACGGCTTACTCTGATGGTTCTGCCTTCTCGCGTCTCGGCGGCCGTATTGCCGTGACCGTATAACCCACGTTAGCCAGCCGAGGTACAGTTTGTTGCGGGCACCTGATGTCTAGCTCGACGCTCGCGGGCAGTTTCGAAAAGCTCCTCGAACGCCCTCGCTCGACTTTCCCAGCTATACTTCGAGCGGACGAATTCCCTTCCCGCCGATGCAATCCGTTGCGCCTTTTCGGAATTGCTGAGCAAATCGATTACCCTCGCGGCGAACTCTTCAGTGCTCCGCGCAGTCAGTAGGTGCGTTCCATCTTTGCAGTCGATCCCTGAGGTGGATCCGGGTTCATAGGCGACAATCGGCAACTCTAACGCCATCGCCTCCAAGATTTTGTTCTTCACGCCGGTCCCAAAGCGCACGGCACCCGCATAGACAGCCGCCGAACAAAGAGCCGGACGCAAGTCAGGTAAATCCGCCAATATCTCTATCCCATCTCGCGATGCTAAGGCTCGAACCTCCTTCGCCGGCGTAGCCCCAACCACCCGGAAGCGCGCGCTTGGCACGGCTTGACGCACGAGCGGCAAAATCTCGGTAGAAAAATGTTGTACCGCGTCAACATTGGGCGAATACGCCAAGTTTCCGTGGAATACGATGACATTCGGTTGCTTCGGAATCTCACTGGGACTGAAATATTCCGCATCTACACCGTTGGAGATGACCGCGAAGTTAGCCTCGGGCGCCAATCTTTCAAGATAGAC
>Ga0209117_1000041_pt1 | contig 116350 bp, 121 predicted proteins | sample BlaSpr_A8_OM2_M2_FD_187978 | JGI IMG/M metagenome (GOLD analysis project Ga0209117, IMG submission 187978) | Forest soil microbial communities from Thunder Bay, Ontario, Canada - Black Spruce, Ontario site 2_A8_OM2_M2 (SPAdes) (version 2) | ecosystem: Environmental > Terrestrial > Soil >... | reverse complement strand
GTGTACCGGTTGTCACGCCAGTGGCAGCGCCGGGTAGCCATGGCCGGTTTGGATAAGCGCTGAAAGCATCTAAGTGCGAAGCCAACTCCAAGATAAGGTTTCCCACCGGGTTAACCGGGTAAGGGCCCTGGTAGACAACCAGGTTGATAGGCCGCGGGTGTAAGAGGAGCAATCCTTTGAGCTGAGCGGTACTAATAGCCCGAGGGCTTGTTCACCTATAACTCACTCTTCAATTTCTGAGGAGTCGAAACGTCACGTGATCCAGGGCTTAAGGCAGCTGGAGAATCTCATAGACCTAATTCGGTTGTCGATCATCCCCTGGGCGCCTTCGCGCGCTCTGGCCTGACCGGCCCGTATATTGCCAGGACTTGTCCGCGACACCTACCGATCCAACTGTCGACCTGCACTGGGCCGCGCGCGCCATCGATCTGGCTCGTCAGGCCGATTACCGGACCAGCCCGAACCCGATGGTTGGGGCTGTGGTGCTGGATGCTGGCGGTGCGCTGGCGGGGGAGGGTTATCATCGCCAGGCCGGCTTGCCGCACGCGGAGCAGGAGGCGCTGAAAGTTGCAGGCGCGGGCGCCCGTGGCGGCACGCTGTACGTGAATCTCGAACCGTGCACTCATGCACACCGCGAACCCCCCTGCGCCGAGGCTGTCGTCCAATCGGGTGTGCGCCGGGTCGTAATCTCGATGGCGGATCCGGATCAAAGGGTACGCGGGGCCGGGATCGAGTTCCTGCGCTCGGCCGGCGTCGAAATCCTGGTGGGAGTGCAGGAAGATCGAGCCTTAAGACTCAACGAGTTCTATGTCAAGCATCGGGCGACGGGGCGACCCTTCGTGACCGCGAAGTTCGCTATGAGCCTCGACGGGAAGATCGCCACCCGCTCCGGTGAGTCAAGGTGGATCAGCGGGACCGAATCCCGGGCCCATGGCCACATGCTCAGGTCGGCCCACGACGCCATCCTTGTCGGTATTGGCACCGTGATCGCGGACGATCCCGAGCTGACGGCCCGGGTCGAGGGCTCCGTAGCGCGTCAGCCCCTGCGCGTGGTTCTAGATTCTCAGCTCCGCACCCCGCCGACTTCGAAGGTCGTCGCGCCCAACACCCTGATTGCCACCACACGCCATGGAAGCGTGGGCGCGGCGGAGATATTGGTGCTACCTGGCACGCCTGCCGCGAAGGTTGGGCTAGGGCCACTCCTCGATGAGCTCGGTCGCCGCGGCATTCTCAGCCTGCTGATTGAAGGCGGAGCCGAGGTTCACGCATCCTTCTTCGCCGAGGGCCTGGTCGACAAGGTTCAGGCCTACATCGCCCCGATCATCATCGGTGGTCGCGAGGCCCCAGGGCCGGTTGGTGGTGATGGGGTCCGGAGCTTGAGCAACGCGATCAGGCTGCGCGATGTCGATGCGATGCGGATTGGCGATGATCTGTGGATCACGGGTTACGTTGATGTTCACCGGCATAGTTAGCGCTGTCGGCAAGGTGGTCGAAGCCCGCAATGGCAGGCTCGGAATCGAGCACGCACCGACGACGATGCGACTCGAGCTCGGCGGGAGCGTGGCTGTCAATGGCTGCTGCTTGACAGTGGTGGAGAAGCGGGACGCCGCGTTCTATGCAGATGTCGTGCCCGAGACCTTGCGGCGGACCAATCTCGGGCGCCTGGCGCGCGGGCACCCCGTCAACCTGGAGATGCCCCTCGCTGGCAGCGGCTTCCTAGACGGTCACCTGGTGCAAGGGCACGTCGACGCCACGGCGCGGATCAAGAAACTGAAGAAGACCGCAACCGGGTCCGAGGTCCTTATCGGGCTCCCGGCGCGCCTGAACTCTCTCGTCGCCGAGAAGGGCTCGATCGCCGTCGATGGGATGAGCCTCACTGTGGCGGGCGTTGACCAGCCGGCCGGAACGTTCAAGGTGGCCCTGATTCCCCATACCGTGTCCGCCACGATCGCGGCCGGCTACGCCGTAGGGAGCACCGTGAACCTGGAGGCGGACGTGATCGCCCGATACGTGGCTCGAAACCTGCGCCGGTAGTATTCACTGACGCTATGGGCCTGGCCACAGTTCCTGAGGCGATCGCCGACTTCGAGGCGGGTAAGTTCGTGATCATCGTCGACGACGAGGATCGCGAGAACGAAGGCGACCTCGTGGTCGCTGCGCAGCTCGTGACGCCCGAGCACATCAGCTTCATGACTCGCCACGGATCCGGGCTTGTCTGCATGCCGGTCACAGCCAAGCGGCTGGACGAGCTGGGCATCGCGCCCATGGTTGAGCGCAACACCAGCCGCCTTGGAACGGCGTTCAGCGTCAGCATCGACGCCAAGGACAACGTGACCACTGGGGCTTCTGCTTACGACCGGGCCGCGACGATTCGAAAGGTTCTCGATCCAGCGGCGAAGGCAGCTGACTTTTCGATGCCCGGCCACACGTTTCCGCTACGCGCAGCGGAAGGCGGAGTGCTGACGCGGGCCGGCCAGACTGAGGCCGCGGTGGATCTGGCGAACTTGGCCGGGCTGTACCCGGCCGGGGTGATCACGGAGCTGATGAAGGCAGACGGGACCATGTCGCGCATGCCCGACTTGGAGGCGTTCGCGAATGAGTACGGCATCAAGATCATCACGGTCGAGCAGATGATTGCCTACCGGCGCCGCAACGAGAAGCTCGTGGTGCGGCGTGTCGAAGCCGTAATCCCGATTGGCGACGAGAAACCGCAGCAGTGGAAGCTGTATGCCTACGAAGATGTGCTTCGTCACGAAAACCACCTCGCGCTGGTCCTCGGCGACATCAACCCGCGGCGCCCTGTGCTCTTGCGTGCGCACTCCGAATGCCTCACGGGGGATATTTTCGGCAGCCTGCGATGTGATTGCGGCGCGCAGTTGCATGCGGCGATGGAGATGATCGCGAGCGATGGGATTGGTGTAATTCTCTACATCCGCCACCAGGAAGGCCGCGGAATTGGACTCCTCGATAAACTCCACGCCTACAACCTGCAGGATCGCGGCCTCGACACCGTGGAGGCGAATGAAGCCCTCGGCCATCCCGCCGACAAGCGCGATTACGGAATCGGAAGCCAGATTCTTTACGACCTTGGCGTGCGCAAGATCCGGCTTTTGACGAACAACCCCAAGAAGATCTACGGGCTCGAAGGATTTGGACTTGAGGTTGTCGAACGCGTGCCGATCAACATCCCTGCCAACCCACACAACGAGCGTTACCTGAGAACCAAGAAAGACAAGCTCGGTCATCTGTTGTAGGCGCGCAGACGATTGGGCGAAAAAGGCAGCCAGCCGGACCTTAGCGGCGGGGATCTTCACATCGCTGTGGTCGTGGCGCGGTACAACGAAGACGTGACCAAGCGGCTGTTACGAGGGGCGCTAGGGGCGCTGGAAGCACGGGAGGTGGCGGAGCCAGACGTCTACTGGGTTCCGGGCGCGCTCGAACTTCCCGTGACCGCGCTCACCCTGGCCGAGAAGGGCCAGCACGATGCCATCGTGTGTTTGGGGTGCGTGATCCGCGGCGAGACTTTTCACTTCGAGGTGGTGGCGAGCCAGGCCGCGGCCGGAATCATGCAGGTCCAGCTCGATACTGGAGTTCCGGTCGCGTTCGGAGTGCTGACCACAGAGGACAAGGACCAAGCGCTGGCTCGCTCCGGTCCCAAGAACAACAAGGGCGCCGAGGCGGCTGAGGCGGCGATCGAGATGGCGAACCTGCTGCGCGGCATCCAGGGCTAGCTGTTCTTAACAACCAGGGTTGGCAGGTCGTTTTCGGCCGGCTACTCTCGCGCAAGGTGCGTCGGTTGGGGGAGGGAACGGCACCGGGAGAGGGAGGGCCCGAAAGGGCGGGGTTATTTTTTTAGCCGGCGACCGAGAAGGCGGCAACCTGAACGCCCGCCGGCACGACCACGAACCCCTCGGTGGCCGCTGGAGTGCTGAAGTGCCGCGCCTGGCCAAGGCTCGCCGTGTACAACACCGACCCCGACGAGAGGTCGAGCGCGAACAGCCGGCCTGTCTCCGGCTCGATTGCCCACACAGCACCGGCCGCGATGATCGGAGAACCCAGTCGTGGAGAAGAAGCCTTCCACGCGATGCTGAATGAGGTCTGGCTGACCGACAGCGCGACCAGGCCGTCGGAGCAGGGAACCAGGACCATCCGACCTGACCAGGCTGTGCCACCCCATGCGCCTGCGCAGACCGTGGCGCTCGCGATCTGACCGGCGACGCCGCCGAGCGCATCGGCGCGAAGCAAATATGCAACTCCTTGCTTACCGACCGCCACCACCACCCCCAGCGACGGCAGCAGCGTGGCTCCCACCGAGCCCAGGTCCGTATCGCCGGAATCCAGGGCACGCCAGTCCCCGGGAGCGAAGAACGATCGCACCTGTAGATCGGGAGACAGCTCGATCACGGAATTGCTGTAGGCGAAGGACGCGGTGGGAGAGCCGTTGCCAGTCACCACGTACACATTCCCGCTCGCATCGAGCGTTGGACCTGCTGGACTCCAGATCCCAGCCTCCCGAGACACCGGCGTCCGGTAATAAAGAGTCTGTTCGCCCGCTGATGGCACCGCCACAACGTAGCCGTGGTAGTTGCCGCAGTCGCCGTAGAGTCCGCCAAACGGGATGTAGACGCGACCCGACCCAAGGGCAAGCGCGCCGCGCTCCTGCTGGACCGAGGGGTCTGATCCCGGGGGGTCCACGGCCTGTTGGCCCACCACCGAGCCATCCGTCAGGCTCAGTTCGAACAGAACGTGGTGGTAGCCGCGCAAGAACGCGACCACATACAGGCGCCGGCCCGCAACGTCTGCGACCGGCGTGCCCGTGATGCCGGTCACCGGGCCGATGTTCCCGCACGCCAGAGTCGAAGCATCGACAGGATCACCCAGGTGCCGCTGCCAGACCACGGCGCCGCTGAAGAGATCGAGCGAGTACACCGTGTTGTTCTCGGTCGCGACCAGGACATGTCCTGAAACGATCAACGGCGACGCGTAGACGTCACCGTCGACTGCGGCCCGCCACGCCTGACGGGGACCTCCGTAGGTGGGCAAGCCCGGCCCCACGCCGGACCGACCTGCGCTCTGGTGATACTCGGGCCAGTCGAACCCAAGGGTGGGCGATGGCGAAACGCCGGCCTTCGCGGAAACGGCCGCAGAGGCCGAGGGAGAGGGCGACGCGCCGCCGCCACACGCGACGCCGACCAAGAGCACGAGACCGATGCCAATCGACAGCCGGGCCTGCACGCGACCCCGAAGGATCGTCACAGCCCCCAGCTGAACTTGTGCACCCCCGTCAGGCGCGCGCGTGCAGGTCCTATGAGCTCAGCTCTTCCCTGGACGGTCACGCCTCGTTTGGGCCCCATCGCATCCACGACCAAGGCGGACCTCGGCTCGGCGGTCAGGTTGCGCAGCTTCACCCCGTCGACGTCGAATTCGAACGCGCCCGAGTCGCTGAGCGCATACATGACAGGCACCACGTGCGGCCAACCGGACGGTCCCACCGTCGCGAGACGGCCGATGCGCTGCGAGCGCAGGAACTCGAGCTCGGGCTCGGTGAAAAGCATCACCCAAATCCTACCGTCGCAGCGGCAGCCGTCCCGCCCGTAGACTGCGGTGTCTATGGCCAGTATCAGCACGCGTGGCGTTGAAGCCGTCGGCGGCTATACGATCGTGCGCCGCGAGCCACTCGAGCGGCTCGAGGGCGGGTTCATAGAGCTCGTCCACGAGCGCACAGGGGCCAGACACATTCACATCGAATGCACGGACGACAACAACGCCTTCGCGGTGTCCTTCCCGACCGTTCCCCAGGACTCGACCGGCGTGGCCCACATCCTGGAGCACGTGGTGCTGGCCGGATCGCGGCGCTTCCCGGTTCGCGACCCGTTCTTCAGCATGACCCGCCGCTCGCTCGCGACCTTCATGAACGCACTCACCAGCTCCGATTCGACCACGTATCCGTTCAGCACGCGCAACGCCAAGGACTACATGAACCTGCTACTCGTCTACCTCGACGCCGCGTTCTTCCCGCTGCTCGAGGAGGACTCGTTCAAGCAGGAAGGGATCCGCTTCGAGTTCGAGGCTCCGGCCGATCCCTCCAGCGGGCTCCGCTACAAGGGTGTGGTCTTCAACGAGATGAAGGGTGCATTGGCGACGCCATCGGCGGCCATGCAACGCAACCTCGGGCGCACATTGTTTCCGGGTCTCACCTACGCGAATGTCTCGGGCGGAGATCCCGAGCACATCCCCGATCTGACGTGGGAACAGTTGCGGAGATTTCACGCGGAGCACTACCACCCGAGCAACGCATACTTCTACACATACGGCAACCAGCCGCTGGACAGGACGCTGGCGGTGATCGAAGCGAACGCGCTGTCGCAGTTCGAACGGATCGCTGTCGATACCTCGATTGCAAACGTCAAACGATTCTCCAAGCCCGTCGCGTCAGTCGAGTCTTACCCAGCGGCCGCGGGCGAAGACAATTCGCGCAAAGCCCAGGCTCTGGTCGGGTGGGTCACCGTGCCGGCTGCCGACTCGTTCCGCCTGCTCTCGATGAGGGTTCTCTCCGAAGTCCTGCTCGGCAATTCCGGCTCGCCTCTGCGCAAAGCCCTCATCGACTCGAAGATCGGCAGCGCTCTGGCGGACGGCAGCGGGTTTCAGGACGACTACAAGGAGACCGTCTTCGGCGCGGGTTTGAAGGGAATCGCCATCGACGACGCTCAGAAGGTCGAGGACGTGGTCCTCAAGACCCTGCAAAGGCTGGCCGCCGATGGGGTGGACAAAGCGCAGGTCGACGCCGCGATTCACAGGCTCGAGTTCGAGAAGAGGGAACGCTCAAACGCCGGCTATCCCTATGCGCTCAAGGTCCTATTCACTTTTCTCAGCCCTTACCAGTACGGCGGCGATCCTTACACCGCCCTCAACCTCGACGCCGACCTCGAGCACCTCGAGCAGGCGCGAACCGAAGGGCGCTTCTTCGAGAACTTGATCAAGGCTGAGCTCCTGGACAATCAACACCGAGCTCTGCTCACCCTCGAGCCCGACCCGAATCTCGAGGAGAGAAAGCGGCGCCAGGAACTTGAACGCCTGGCGGCCGTCGAGCGCACGCTCACCGACAAAGACCGTGCCCGCATCGTCACCGACGCGCTTCGCCTCAAGACCGCGCAGGAGGCCAAGCAGGATGTCGCCGTGTTGCCGTCTCTCGAGTTGAGCGACATCCCGATGCAATTCGAAGACGTCCTCAGCCGCCAGAGAAAGATCGGACCTGCGACCGTCGAGTTTTTCCCTCTGCCGACCAACGGGATCACGTACATCGACATTCGTACGGATTTCTCAGCCCTGCGCCAGGACTTGAAGCACCTGCTGCCGTTGTTCAGCCGCGTATTCACGCAAACCGGTGCAGCGGGCCAGGACTACGTTCAGATCGCCGCCCGCATCGCCGGATATACCGGCGGCGTGGGCGCAGCGCCCGCAGTCCAGCCGCTGGCGGCGCGCGATGACTACCTCCAGTCCTTCTACGTCTCGGGGCGCGCGCTCGACCGCAACATCGGTCCGTTCATCGATCTGCTCACGGACCTCATCGCGAGGCTTGATATCGACCCAAGCCGGCTCAAGGAGGTCATCGACGAAAGTGCAACGCGACTGGAGAGCGCGATCTCCGGCCTTGGCTTTCAATTCGCCATCCTGAGAGCCACCGCCAAGCTCAGCTCTGAAGGCGCGATCAACGACGACCTGCAGGGGATCGGAATGCTCCACGAGGTTCGCCGGCTGGCTCGCTTGAGTCAAGGGGAGCTGGGCGACGTCATCACGGATCTGGTGGCGATACGTACGGCTCTCTTCCGCCAGGACTCGGTCCACATCATCGTGACCTGCGAGGACTCGATGGTCGATGCCATCGCGGAGCGGCTGCAGGGCCTCATCGCAGCGCTGCCTGCCGGCGGAGCGAATGGACACATCGAGAAGCCCGATCCACTCGCCGCGGTCCCGGAGGCGCGCACGACGCCACTCCCCGTGGCGTTCAACGTGCGCGGATTCAAGACCGTTCGCTACACCCATCCCGACGCGCCCGCGTTGCTCGTGCTCGCGAACTACCTCCGCGACACCTTCCTGCACCGCGAGCTCCGTGAGAAGGGCGGTGCTTACGGAGCGATGGCCCAGGCGAGCACCGGCAGCGGAACGTTCTACATGGCCTCATACCGTGATCCGAACGTGACGCGCACATACGACACCTTCGACCGGGCGGCGACCTGGCTCATCGAAAGCGAGGTGGCCGAGGACGCCCTCAAGGAGGCGATCCTGGGCGCGTGCGGCGATGTCGATCCCCTGGAATCTCCCGACATCAAGGGCCGGCGCGAGGCCGGCAACCGGCTCACGGGTTTCACCCGGCGGGAGCGGGAGAAGTTCAAGGAGCGGCTTCTCGAGGTCACCGCCGCCGACCTTCGGCGGGTCGCGGAGAAGTACCTGGCGCGAGGCCGTCACGTCGAGACGACCGTTGCGGGCCCTGAGCTGGTCGAGGCGGCAGCCAGGGAACGGCCCGGGCTGTTCGAGGTGGTCGCGCCAGTCTGAGTCGCATGTCAGAATCGGCGCCATGAATCTCTGGCGCCGCGAGTACTTCTGGCCGGCCGTATTGATCGCGTTCGGGGTCTACCTGCTCCTGAGCAATCTGCACCTGCTGACATGGCTGCGTGGGGACTTGATCTGGCCGCTGGCGCTGATCGTCCTGGGCGTGTGGCTCATCGTCCGGCGCACGCGCGCCTGATCGATGTGGAGAACGATTGATGGGAATGCGTCGGGGATATAGCAGCCTCTTCTGGCCGGCGATCCTGATCCTGGTCGGGGTCTTCGCGCTCCTGGTCAACGTGGGGTTCGTACCGGTCGACCGCCTCGACCGCCTGGTGGACCTATGGCCACTGATCCTGGTCGTCATCGGTCTCGAGCTTGTCATCCGGCGCGCCCTGCAGGGCGCCACCGCTGAAATTGCCGCCGTGCTGGTCGTTCTGCTCGCGATCGGCGGCGCTGCCGCTTACGTAGCGCTCGGGCCTGCGATCCCAACTGGAATCCAGACCCTCGACGCCTCGGACAAGGTTGGGAGTCTCAATCATGCGACCGCGCGGGTCGAGGTGGGCGGAGCGAACATCACCGTGCAGGGAAGCAGCTCCATCGGCGACGACCTCTTTCGCGCCCACATCGAGTACTCGGGACGCAAGCCGGACGTGAACCTGGACACCTCGAGCGGTGAGGTCCAGATCTCGCAGAGCAACGTGTCAGGCTTCTTCCTCCAGAGCCACCGCTTCGTCCTCAACCTACAGCTCAACTCCAGCGTTCCGTGGAAGATTGCCGTCGACAGCGGAGCAGCGAGCGATACATTCATGCTCGCCACAGTTCACGTCGAGGGCATCGACGTGAACACCGGGGCGAGCAAAGAAGACATCACCGTCGGCGCACCGTCGGGCACCGTTCCGATCACCATCAATGGCGGCGCCGTCACCGTGAACGTGCACCGGCCGCCAGGTGTTGCCGCCTCGGTCTCGGTGTCCGGTGGGGCCGCCAGCCTGAGCTTCGACGGCCGGCAAAGCAAGTCGGTTGGGACCTTGACCGCTCAGACGAGCGATTATGACCGCGCTTCCAATCGGTACGAGATCCAGGTCGACGGCGGCGCAAGCACTGTGACCGTGGACGCACGGCATGTCGGGGCGTAGGGTCAGGCTTGTCGCAGTCTTTTGTCGAGCGCGTCGACTCTCGCCCTATGCCGTGACAACGTGTCGCGGTCGAGCGCGGTGCGAAGCCCTCGCGCCGCTATGTCGAGCATCGCCTCCAGCTCGGAGCTGAGCACGCCCGCCGCCGTCAGGACGGGCGCCAGGGCGGCCGCGCGCTCCGCGCCCGCGAGCAGCTCGCCCTGATCGGTTCCCAAACGCGCGAGCTCGGCAGCCTCATGCTCCAACCGTCCGCCGATCCTTACGTGCTCATCATCCGCAAGCGCCGCGCTGAGCTGCGCGCCTCGCCTGGCCGCGGCGGCGGCGAGACGGGCCTCGAGCAGCCGTCCGACCGCGGCCTCCGTCCGGACGGAGGCCGGGCAGAGTCCGATGACCTGCTGCGGTCCGACCTCTACACCCCGCCTCACCAGCTCCGCGACCACCGCGGACGGCGGTGTCTCGTCGAGGCGGAAGAGGTTCATCGACAGCTGGACCCGCTCGTCCGATCTCACGACGGCGCGCGGCAGCTCGAAGACCAGGGCCTGCACCCCTCGCATGCCGCCGGTGGATTCCCGCAACGATCGAGCCAGGGTGTGAGCGGCCCGCAAATCCAGCCCGGGCAAGAGGACGTTGAATGCCACCAACGGGGGACGTGCCCCGACGCAGACAGCGCCCGCTGACGGATGCAGCTCCGGACCGCCGATGGCGGGCTTCAACCGTCCCGCGCGAATGTCCGCCAGCGTGTGCTTTTCGCCATATCCATAAAAGAAGACGGGTATGCGCAGCTCTTCCCAGATCCGCTGGCCGAGTCCCTTCGCCAGCTCTCGGGCAGCAGCGAGCGACGCCCCACCGAGAGGCACGATGGGAATGACGTCTGCCGCGCCGACTCGCGGATGGACGCCGCTGTGCTCGCGGAGGTGAATCCGTCGGGCCGCTACCCGGACTGACGCGGCCAGCGCATCTGCGACGTGGGCTCCTACACCGGTCAGGGAGACAACCACACGATTGTGGTCGGCGTCGGCGTCGACGTCGAGGACGTGCGCATGGGCGGCTGCGCCGGCGATCTCCGCAATGACCTCTGCTCGCCTTCCTTCGGAGAAGTTGGGAACCGATTCGAACAGGTCGACCCGCCCCATGCCCCTGATAGCCTACGTCCCCATGCCCGGCCCGGTCGCTCTCGTGTACGGCGAGGAGCTGATGAAGCACCACCTCTCCGACCAGCACCCGCTGCAGCCGATTCGCGTCAAGCTCGCTGTGGACCTCATCCGCTCGACAGGGCTCATGGAGCACTGTCGCCTGCTGCCGCCTCGCAGCGCCACGATCGCCGAGCTCGAGCTGGTCCATGCGCCGGAATACGTAGACCTGGTGCGCAAGCTGAGCGATCCGAATCAGCGGAGGCGTGTGCCGTCGGACCTCGTCGAGGCGGCCGGCTTTGGATCGGCCGACAATCCAATCTCAGACGAGCTGCACGAAGGGGCGGCGCTGGTGGCGGGTGCGACCCTCGTCGGCGCCGAAGCCGTGGAGAGCGGCTCAGCGTTGCATGTGTTCAGCCCGTCGGGCGGTCTGCACCACGCGCATCGTGATCGCGCTTCGGGCTTCTGCACGTATGACGACCCGGCGATCGCGTGCCGGTGGCTGCGCGACCGGGGGCATCGAGTCGCCTATGTCGATGTAGACGTGCACCACGGGGATGGCGTCGAAGACATCTTCTACTCCGATCCGGATGTGCTCACGATCAGCCTTCACGAGAGCGGTCGCTACCTGTTTCCGGGCACTGGATTTCCTAGGGATTGCGGCATCGGTGAAGGTCGAGGCGCCGCGGCGAACCTGCCCTTCATGCCGTACACGTGGGACGAACCGTGGCTCGAAGGATTCGAAAAGGTGATCCCTGCGATGCTGCGCCGGTTCAAGCCGACCGTGCTGGTGACGCAGGATGGTTGTGATACGCACTACCTGGACCCGCTGGCTCACCTGGCCGCGACGACGCGGATCTGGCCGCGCGTAGGGAGGATGTTCCACGAGCTCGCGCACGAGCTGTGCGAGGGCCGGTGGCTGGCGTTGGGGGGCGGGGGCTATGCAATCTACGAGGTGGTGCCGCGAGCCTGGACTCTCTTCTTCGCGGAGATGGTGGAGAGGCCGGACCTGGCCGCGGATCTGAACGACCCCTCGAGCGTGGTCCCGGCCGAGGAGGCGCAGGAACGTGTCTGGGCCTCGCTGCGCCAGGACCTGCGAGCGCTGGGCGAGGTCCACGGCCTCGACTTCGGCTGACTAAGAGGCGTCCCGGCTGGCTCGAAGGATGGCGACCACCGCCACCTGCAGTGGAATCGCGGTGCCGAAGACGGCAGCGATCGCGGGCGCGATCCAGGCGATCCCGCCCGGGTGATGGGACGCGACCACGCCCACGTAGCCTGCTGAGGCGGCCACCACGACCACCTGCCACAGCAGCACCACCTTCAGCCAGCGGCTGACCGCCGGTCGCATCTGGGCGACGTCATGCGTCAAAAGGGGCCGCTGGAGCAACCGGTGGTAAAGCCCGTACTGGATGCCCAACGTGAGGAGAAACGCGAGGACGCCGAAGCTGAGGTACGCGCTGTCGCTCAGGCGGCGTAGGTGCGCAGGCAGCGGGTGCAAACGCGCGCGCGGACCGCACGCCCAGCCACGGTCACGCGGCCCATCTGGAGGTTGGGTTCAAATCTCCGGTTGACCCGGTTCTTGGCATGACTGACGTGGTGTCCGTACTGCGGCTCTTTGCCGCAAATCGCGCAGCGTTTGGCCATGAGTCACCTTCGGAGGGGGAATTTGGTCGAATGACGGTGCCAGGGTGAGCCGATCTCACCTAGGCGTTACCGAATTGTACCATGGGCTCTCCATGGCTTCGAAAACCCCCACGGCGCTCGGACGGGCCCAGCGTTGGGGCCGCATCGAAGTCTTTCCATCCGCGGTCGCGGCGATCGCCGGCCACGCCGCCACGAGCTGCTACGGGGTCTCGGGCATGGCCGCCCGCGGGCTCCGCGACGGCGTCGCCGAGCTGCTCCGAAGGGAGAGCGTGGATCGCGGCGTGGACGTGGTCGAGGTCGAGGGTGGACTGTCGATCGACATCTTCGTGATCGTGAGATACGGCATGCGGATATCCGAAGTCGCTCACAACCTGCAGGAGACCGTCAAATTCGAAGTCGAACGGGCGGTGAACGTGCCCGTCGTGGAGGTCAACGTGAACGTTCAGGGCGTCAAGGAAGAGCGCTGATCTATGGCCTCCCGTAGGCCGGTCGGGGTGGACGGGCCCCTCTTCAAGCAAGCCTTGCTGGGCAGCCTCAACTGGCTGTCGGCAAACCACGAAGAGGTCAACCGTCTCAACGTGTTCCCGGTTCCGGACGGGGACACGGGCACGAACATGCTGCTCACGCTCCAGTCCGCGGTCGAGGACATCAAGGAGTCGAGCGCGGCGGAAGTGAGCAAGATCGCCAAGCTCGCTTCGCATGGCAGCCTGATGGGCGCTCGTGGGAACTCGGGCGTCATCCTGTCGCAGATCTTTCGCGGGTTTGCGCGCGCGGTCGAGGGCAAGAGCTCGCTCACTCCACGAGAGCTCGCGGTCGCTTTTGAGGAGGCCGCCAACGCCGCCTACCGCGCTGTCAACAAACCCACCGAAGGCACGATCCTCACAGTCGCCCGCGAGGCCGGCCGGTCAGCCGCTGCAGCCGCCGGGGAGGACGATGCCACCGTCCCGAGCGTGATCGCGGCCGCGGCCGCGGGGGCGAGGGCGGCGGTCTTGAAGACGCCGAGCCAGCTGCAGATCCTTCGGGACGCGGGCGTCGTCGACGCCGGTGGGTTTGGCCTGCAGATCATTCTCGAGGGCATGCTCAAGACAGTCGAAGAAGCGGAATCCTTCTCGGTAGAGACCGCCGCCGCGAGACCAAAGGCAGCGCAGGTCGCCCTCGACCTGCCCGAGGGAGGCTGGGGCTACTGCACGGAGTTCTTGATCGATGGCGCCGGCCTCGATATCGACGTGATACGAAACGAGATCGAGGCGCTTGGCAACTCGGTGCTCGTCGTAGGCGAGCCGGAGCTGGTCAAGGTGCACGTCCATACGGACGACCCCACGCGCGTCATCAGCCTGGCCGGCCGCTACGGGAAGATCCTGAAGCTCAACGTCGGCGACATGTCGACCCAGCACAAGCGAATCCTCGACAGCGAGTCGGCGGCCGGAAGGCCGCCGCGTGCCAACGGAGTTGGGCTCGTGGCGGTCGTCGCCGGCAGCGGGCTGGTCGAGATCTTTCGCGGCCTGGGCGTCGACGCGATCGTCGAGGGCGGCCAGACGATGAATCCGAGCACCCAGGACATGCTCACCGCTGTCGACGGCGTGCCATATGACGAGGTCGTCCTCCTGCCCAACAACGGCAACGTCATCCTCGCGGCGAGCCAGGTTCCCAGCCTGACCAAGAAAAAGGTCCACGTGATCGAGACCCACAGCGTTCCGCAGGGCGTCGCCGCGGTCGTGGCATTCCGACCCGAGCGCAGCGGGGCCGACAACGTGGCGGCCATGAAGGCCGAGGCTGCGCGCATCCAGACCATCGAGGTGACGCACGCCGTACGCGACACGCGTTCCAATGGGCTCAAGGTCAGGAAGGGCGATGTGATCGGGCTCATCAACGACAAGCTGGAGTTCGCCGGCGCCGACTATGCCGAGGTCGTCAACAAGGCGTTGGGCAAGCTCGGCCCCGACGCCTATGAGCTGGTCACCGTCTATCGAGGCCAGGGCGCGAGCGACGACGAGATGGCGAACCTCGAGTCGGCCATCCGGTCCAACTTCCCCGGCCTGGAGGTCGAGGTTCAGCAGGGCGGCCAGCAGCACTACCCCTTCATCCTCTCCGTCGAATAAGCCCGACTGGTGACTGCCAAGCGGCGCTTCGCGGTGGTCACCGACTCCACCGCCGACCTTCCCGACGAGTGGCGCACTCGATACGGCATCGAGGTGGTGCCGCTCAAGGTCATCTTCGGTAACGAGACGTTTCGGGATCGGGTCGACATATCCGACGACGAGTTCTTTCGCCGGCTCGCCGCCGCGACCAGGCTGCCGACCACGTCGGCGCCATCGCCGGGTGAGTTTGCCGAGGTGTACAGCCGTCTGGCGAGAGACCATGATGGGTGCATCTCCATCCACCTCGGAGCGCAGCTCTCGGCGACCGCCGAGGCCGCTCGGATCGGTGCGCAGTCGGTGGAAGGCTTTCGGGTCGAGGTCGTCGACAGCCAGACCGTGACGATGCCGATTGCCTTTCTGTGCAGAGTCGCGGCGGAGTGCGAAACGCTCGAGGCGGCGGCGGCCGCAGTCGCGGAACGCGTGCCGAAAAGCCGCGTCCTCGCGCTGCTTGACACGCTGCGCTACCTGGAGATGGGCGGTCGCCTGAACCGGGCTCAGGCGATGATCGGGACGATGCTGGACCTCAAGCCGCTGCTGCTCGTGGCCGGCGGCGAGATGCCCAAGGCTGTCAGCCGGGTGCGCACGCGGTCGCGAGCCGTGTCAGCGATGGTGGAGTACTTCCGCGGCGACCTGCCGGTGGAGCACGTCGCCGTCATGCACGCGCAGGCAGGAGCCGAAGCCGAAACGATGGCGGCGGGCCTGCGCAAGGCCTTGCCAGGGCAGGAGGTCGTCATCGGGCAGATCGGCTGCGTCCTGGGCACGCACACCGGGCCCAAAGCCCTCGGCGTGGTCTATATCAAGAAATAGCTTTCAGGTTCACCGAGTGGCCGGGCCGAGGCCACACGCGCAGCACCGGCGGCGTCAGCGCCACCATCCGAGGCACCGCGGCGACCGCGAGCTTGAATGCACGCTGCTGCCCGCGCCCCCAGGCCAGTCCATAAGACTCCCTCAGGGCAGGAGGCAGCAGCCCGGTGGTCACCACCTCGAACGGCACCATCAGCGGTCCCGGCAGCAAGCGCAGTCGCGGCCGGACCACCAATCGGCCCAGCTCCTTCGCGCGCGCGGTGACGTGGACATCGCCCGCGGCGATCATCCGGTGCATGTAGTGTTCGAAATCGCGCAGCGATTCCGGGAAGCGATCCCGCGGGATGCCGAGCAGCTCCCCGAACAGCTTCGACTCTTGATAAAACTCCTCGCGCTCTGACGCGGTCAGGGGCTGCACAAACGTCTGGTAGGTGACGAGCGCGGAGTCGACCAGGGTCGCGTGCACCCACAGCAGGAGCTCAGGGTCGAGCGCGCGATAGTCATGGCCTCGAACGTGTGAGTGCGCGTGGTTGACCGTGCGTGCTGCGGCCAGCGCCGTCTCTCGTTCGCCGAAGACGATCGCCATCGTCACCAGCACAGTACGGCGAAGACGCCGGATCGGGCGCGTGCGAAAGTCGGAATGGTCGTCGACTCCCGCCGCCACCTTGGGGTGGGCCAGCTGCATCAGCAGCGCTCGCCCGCCACCCAGCAGGAGGATGTTCTCGCGGTTGACACGCCGGGTTACCGATTCGTCGGTGTACAGGCCGGTCAGATTGTCGCCTTGTCCATCTCCGCGTTGAAATCATCGCGGTACTGCTGGTAGTAAGACTTGATCTTGGCCGACGTGCCGCTGAAGTCAATCGCAACCATTGCCTTTACGTCTGCCACCGCTGCTTTGTCGGCGGCATCGAAATCCGCGGTGGTGCGGGCGTTCAATTCCTTGGCAACGTCAGTTGCGTACGTCTGCAAGATGACGAGGTAATCGTGGTATTGGGACGGTAGGCCGGGCGCGTTTGCAGTGAGCTGCTGAGCAGCGATCGCATCCGCCTTCAGCAGTGCGTCCTGGCTCGAGGTTCCGACGAAGTCGCTGGCCCGGGCATCTATCAGCATCGTGTCCCAGTCGACGAGGGCCTGGAAGAAGGACTGAAAGAACTGCCCCAACAGCACGTAGTCGCCCGCGGCCGACTTGACGGCGACGGTGGCCTTGCGTCCGTGATCGATGCGGCCCGCCGCGTCGGCGAGGCGCCCGCTGCTGATGACCGTGAGCCACTGCTGGTCCTGCAAGCGGGAGCGCGCCGTCGCCATTGCGTGATCGTCGCCGCCGACGATCGCGCTGATGCTCTGAGACTCAGACACGAGCTGGCCGGCAGTTGACTTGCTCAGCTTGGCGTCCGCCATCGCCGCGAATGTGCTCACCTGCTGGTCCAGGAGGTCGAAGGTGGTGTTCACATAGCTGCGATGGGCGTTGGCCCCGTTGATGGCGCCGGTTGCGTCTGAGATCCGGCTCGACGCGAACGCATATCCGCCCACCACGTAGGCGATCACCACGACCAGCAGCACGGCGACGACCACCACGGCCGTGATGACCACCCACAGGTTGCGGGAGGCGCGCGGCTGCACTGGCGGCGGATATCCATACGCGGGCGTGGCATAGCCGGGGGCGGGGGAGTAGGCCGGAGGGGGAGGTTGCGCTGGCGTCGGGTAGGCGGCGTATGGGGGTGCAGCCGGCGCCGCGTAGGCCGGCGGCGGAGCCGGATGGGCCGGCGGAGGTGGTTCGGGGGCTGCCTGTGCTGGGACGGGCGCCGCGGGCGCGGGAGCAGGCGCTGCCGGCGCGGGGGACGGGGGAGGCGCGGGCTGATTGCCTTCAGGGCCCGGCTCGGGGGCCGGCGGACCTGACGGCGGAGGCGGGTACGTCAGCTCGTCGCTCACGTCCGTGAATTTACCTCTCGACGAGCGCGCCCCGCGCGGTTACATCGCGTTTGCTTTCGAGATCTCCGAGTTGAAGTCGTCGATCGTGGGCTTGTAGTAGGCGTCGATCTCGTTACCGATCTTGGTGAAGTCGTACGAGTCCAGCTTGGTCACGTCAGCCTGGACCTTGGCCGACAGGGTTTGCGCGGTGCTCACATCGCCGGCGTTGACGGCAGCGAGCAGGCCGCCGATGTCGGTGGCGAACGTCTGAAAGTCCACGACGAAGGCGTGAACCTCAGGTGGCAACCCCGGTGCGTTCGAAGCCGCCAGCGCCTTGCCCAGGTCCGCTTTCATGGTGGAGACGTCAGCAGCCGCGCCCGCGAAGTCGTTCGCGGCGGTTTTGGTGCCTACGCTGTCCAGGTCGATGACAGCGTCGAAGAACGACTGATAGAACGTGCCCATCTGCACGTAGTCGGCGGTCAGGACCTTGGCGTCGGAAAGGGCTTTGCGCTCGTGGCCGATCTTGGTCGAGTAGTTGTCGAGACTCGACCGGCTCAACACCGTCAGCCACGAGTTGTCGGTCAGGCTGGACTGGGCTTTCGCCAGCGAGTCGTCGTCACTTGTGATGGTGGTGCCCGCCGCCTGTGACTTGGTCACCACCTGGTCGAGCAACGACCGATCGGCCTTGAGGTCCGCGGTGGTCGTGCTGGTGCTCGTGGTCGTGAACTTGCTGTTGAACGAGTTCACAGTGTCGGTGATCGAGTTCTGGTGGGCGACTACGGCGTTGTAGGAAGTCCTGGCGCTGTCGATGCGACTCGTGGCGAATGCAAACCCGGCGGCGGCATAGCCGATGACCACAACCAGGAGCACGACCACGATCGCGACCGCGATGATGACCGGGCGCATGTTGCGGGCGGGTGCGGCTGCGACCGGCGCCCCGTAGCCAGGGGGGGCCGCGTAGTCGGGCGGCGGCACGTAGGGCGCAGGCGCTGCCGCCGCGGGCGGCGGTGTGGGCGCGGGGACTTCCCATGACGCCGGTTGGCCGGCGGGCGTGGGCTCGGGCGCGGAAGGGGTTCCTTCAGGTGTCGGGCCGGTAGGTCCTTCATTCACGATGCAGCACTCTAACTCGTCTAGGTCCTATTTTGGCTGGATGGTCGTCCTCAACCCCCGGATGGCGCTGGACTCGCCGGTCAAGGAGCTGCCCAAGGTCAGGCCTGTCGACCAGAAGCGCCTGGCCGCCCTGGGCATCCTCACGGTCCGCGACCTGCTCCTGCACCTGCCTTACGGCTGGGAGAGGTTCGGCGACCCAAAGCAAGTCGCGCAGCTCGAGGAGGGGACCCTGGCCACCGTGGTGGGCACCATCGTGCGGATCGCCCCCCGGATCAGCAAGTACAAGAAGCTCAAGCTCACCCAGGCAGCACTGGCTGACGACGCCGACGACGAGCTGAATCTCGTCTGGTTCAACATGCCGTGGATCGCAGGCCAGCTTCACAGGGGCGATCGCGTCGCCGTGGCCGGCACGGTCAGAGCCACCCGCATCGGTCGATTCGAGATGCGCAACCCGCACCACGAGCTGCTCGACAGAAGGGATGGCGACAGCCCGAAATACATCGGCGGCCTCATGCCGAAGTACCACCTGGTCAAAGGGCTCACCTCCAAGAAGCTCTCGGGCTGGGTCGACGCCGCCCTGCCCCTCGCCGACCGGCTGGAGGACGAGCTGCCCGAAGACGTGCGCGAACGCCATCGGCTGCTGCCGCTGACGGAGGCGGTGAGGCTCGGCCACAAGCCGGAGACCGAAAGCGACTGGTCGGCGGCGCGGCGGCGCATGGGTTTTGCCGAGCTGTTCGAGCTGCAGGCGGTCTTCGCCCTCATGCGCGCGAGCATGGCGGCCGAGCCTGCGGCGCCGATCCCGTACCGCCAGGAAGTGATCGACGCGTTCAAGCGCGGTCTCGGCTTCGACCTCACCAATGCCCAGCGCCGCTCGACCTGGGAAACCTTCAAGGACATGGAGAAGCCCACGCCGATGAACCGCCTCTTGAACGGCGACGTCGGGTCGGGCAAGACCGCGGTGGCGGCCGCTTGCGCCGCCATGGCACACGCGGCAGGCCTGCAGTCCGTGGTGATGGCGCCCACAGAGATCCTGGCGCGCCAGCACCTGCACAAGTTCCGGTCGTACCTGGAGCAGAGCTTTCCCGGGCTCACCGTCGAGCTTCTCGTCAGCAGCCAGGGCGCGGCGGAGCGGCGGCGCGTCCGCGCAGCCGCCACGAGTGGTCACTGCGCCCTCGTCGTGGGCACGCATGCGTTGATCGAAGAGGACGTCGAGTTCGCGGACCTCGGCCTGGCCGTGGTCGACGAGCAGCACCGCTTCGGTACGCGCCAGCGCGAGCTCTTGCGAGCCAAAGGCAAGGGCCGGCCCCATTTCCTGGCCATGACCGCCACGCCGATTCCGCGCACTCTCGCGCTGGCTCTTTACGGAGAGATGTCGGTGTCGGTCATCGACGAGCTGCCCCCCGGGCGCACGCCCGTGGAAACGGAGGTGGTCCCGCCGGACGAACGCTCCCGCGCCTACGAGCTGGTCAGGAGGCAGGTGGGGCTGGGCCGGCAGGCCTTCGTCATCTGCCCGCTCATAGAGGACTCGGAGAAGGTGGTGGCGCGATCCGCGACGGCCGAGTTCGAGCGATTGAGCAAGGATGTGTTCCCCGAGCTCACGATGGCGCTCATCCACGGGCGCCTCAAAGAGAAGGACGACGTCATGAGGCGCTTCGTGGCGGGCGAGATCCAGGTCCTGGTCGCCACCGCCGTGGTCGAGGTGGGAGTGGACGTCCCCAACGCCACTGTGATGATGGTGGAGGGCGCGGACCGTTTCGGGCTCGCGCAGCTGCATCAGTTCCGCGGCCGCGTCGGGCGGGGCGCGGCCGAGAGCTATTGCCTGCTGCTCGCCGACGACCCGTCGGAGGCCAGCGTGAGGCGCCTCGAGCTTGTCACCAGCATCCGCGACGGATTCAAGCTCGCGCAGGAGGACATGCGAATCAGGGGGATGGGGGAGCTGCTCGGCGCGCGCCAGCATGGGATGTCGGACGAAGCGATGGAGGCCCTGGAGAAACCGGCGCTCATCGACGAGATCCGGGCGGAGGTCGAGCGGGTTCGCCAGACCGACCCTGGGTTCGACGGCCACCCGCTTCTCAAGGCCGCGATCATCCGCCGCCTCGACCAGACGTCGATCAGCTAGCCTCTCGTAGCGTGTCCACCCTGCCGTTCGTGGTCGAGCTGACGCGTGACCTGATCCGACTCGACACCACGAACCCACCTGGCGAGGAGCACCTTGCGGTCGAGCTCGTGGAACGGCTGCTCCGCGACGCGAAGATCGAATGCACGCGTTACGAGAACGAGCCCGGGCGCCCGAACCTCGTGGCGCGGGTGAAAGGTCGCGGCGAGGCTCCGCCACTCCTTCTCCAGGGACACGTCGATGTCGTGACCACGGTCAACCAGGACTGGCGCCACAGTCCCTTTGGCGGCGACATCATCGACGGCTACTTGTGGGGCCGAGGAGCCCTCGACATGAAGAGCGGCGTGGCGATGATGGTCGGCGCAGTGCTCCGCGCCCAGGCTCGCGGCGGGGCGGCGGGCGACCTCGTCCTCGCCGTGCTCGCCGACGAGGAGGCGGGAGGCATCTGCGGCGCCAGGTGGCTCGTCGACGCCCATCCCGAGCTCTTCACAGGCATTCGTCACGCCATCGGCGAATCCGGCGGGGTCGCGCTTCATGTCGGCGGCCGCCGCTTCTACCCGATCATGGTTTCGGAAAAGCGGGGCTGCCAGATGCTGGTCACGCTCCGTGGCGCCGGCGGGCATGGGTCCGTGCCCGCGCACGGCGGCGCGATGGCGAAGCTCGGCGATCTGCTGACGAGGCTCGACGCGAGCCGGCTGCCCGTCCACATCACGAGCCCGGTCCGCCACCAGCTGGAGGGGATGCGCGACGCCCTGGACGAACCTTTGAGGAGTCGCATCGGCGCGCTTCTTGATCCCGCGCGGACCGACGCCGCGCTCGCGGAGCTCGGCGCGTTGAGCCGCGGGCTTGACGCATCCCTGCACAACACGGTCAACGCCACGATCGTCAGCGGCGGCCTGAAGATCAACGTCATCCCGAGCGAGGTGCAGGTCCAGCTGGACGGCCGCCTGCTGCCGGGGTACGGACCGGAGGACATGCTTCGCGAGCTGCGCGCGGTGGTCGGGCCCGAGCCGGAGATCGAGGTCCTGCTCGTCGGGCCTGCGCAGCCGGAGGTCGACCTCTCCCAGTTCGATCTTTTCGCTTCGGTCTTGAAGGAGGCGGACTCGGGCTGTGTGCCGGTGCCGTCCCTCGTCACCGGTGGCACCGATGCCCGTCACTTCGCGCGGCTCGGAATCCGCACATATGGCTTCCTGCCGCTCAACATTCCGCCCGACTTCAACTCGTCGCCGACCATCCACGCGGCCGACGAGCGCGTGCCCGTCAGCGCGCTCGAGTTTGGGGCAGAGTGCGTTTACGAGGCCGCGATCAGATACCGCGGTTGATGCCTCCTCCCCACTTGTGGGGAGGTCGCCCCGCTCGCGGAGCGAGCCGGGAGGGTGGGGAGGTTCAGACCGGTACGACGATACTTAGCGCGATGGACTCACCGCTGCGCTTGACGGAGTACAGCCACGGGGCCGGTTGAGCCTGCAAGCTCAGCCCGGTGGAGCTAGGGCAGGTACTCGGGGCGCTGCCCCCGATCGTCGACCCCAACGTGCTGACGGCGTCGTCATCGCGCGATGACGCGGCCGTGTATCGGATCGCGCCCGATCGCGCCCTGGTCGCGACCGTGGACTTCTTCACGCCCATCGTCGACGACCCGTCCGATTTCGGCGCCATCGCCGCGGCCAACTCTCTCAGCGACGTCTACGCGGTAGGCGCGCGACCGTTGTTCGCCCTGGGCATCACCGCGTTCCCGCGCGAGAAGCTGAGCACCGGCCTGCTGGAGAAGATCGTCGCGGGCGGCGCGGGCAAGATGTCCGAAGCGGGGATCGCCGTCGTCGGCGGCCACTCGATCGACGATGCGGAGCCGAAGTTTGGTTACGCCGTCATCGGCGAGGTCCATCCGGATCGCGTCGTAGGCCACGAGGGCGCGCGCCGCGGCGATGTCCTCTTCCTCACCAAACCGCTTGGCTCCGGGCTGGTCGCGACTGCGATCAAGCGTGGACTCTGCCCGCCGGCCCTCGAGCGGCGGATGATCGAGGTCATGTCGATGCTGAACCGCCAGGCGTCCGAAGCCATGATCGCCGCGGGCGCGACCGCGGCCACGGACGTCACCGGTTATGGGCTGATCGGCCACCTTGCCAATCTCGCCGGCGGCGCCGACATCGAGCTGCGCGCGGTCCCATTCCTCGAGGGCGTCCGTGAGCTCGCCGAACGCGACCTCTTTCCCAGTGGAAGCCGCCGCAACTACGATGCGTACCGCGATCAGGTCGATTGGGGGGACGCTGCAGTGCTGGAGCAGATGATGTTGTGCGACGCACAGACGAGCGGCGGCCTCCTGGTCGCGATTCCGCCTGAAAAAGCGAGCGCATTCGAGGGGGCCCTTGCCTCTTCGCCCTACCCGGCAGCCAGAATCGGCACCATTAACGGCGATGGATCCATTCGCGTCCGCGCTTGACCAGGCCGCGGCGGTCCGGCGCCGCGAGGTTTCGTCGACCGAGCTCACGCGCGCGTATATCGAGCGCATCGAAAAGGTCAACCCGCGTCTCAATGCGTATGTGCTGACGACTCCCGAGCTCGCCCTCGAGCAGGCGAAAGCTGCGGACGAGGCCAACATCGGCTACCCGCTGCGAGGCGTGCCGACGTCTGTCAAAGACCTCGTCTCGCTGGCGGGCTATCCCCTCACGTTTGGGTCCCGGGCCTTCGAGGACTACACGCTGCCGATGGATTTCTATCCAGTGGCGCGCTTGAAGGAAGAGGGCTGTCCCATCCTCGGCAAGACCAACACCTCAGAGTTCGGAACACGGCCGACCACCGAGCACGGCCTGTTCGGCGCCACCCACAACCCATGGCACCTCGGCCACTCCGCAGGCGGGTCGAGTGGTGGCGCGGCCGCCGCCGTGGCCGCCGGGCTCTGCGCTTTCGCCCACGGCTCCGACGGAGGTGGATCGGTTCGCATCCCGTCGAGCTGCTGCGGCACCGTCGGCCTCAAGCCCTCGCGCGGGCGCATCTCGGCCGGTCCTCTGCTCGGCGAGCACTGGGCCGGCCTCTCCACAGATGGCGCGATCGCGCGCACCGTCGCGGATGCGGCGGCAGGCCTGGACGCGATGGCGGGTCACCTGCCCGGCGATGCTTACTGGGCTGACATCGATGGAAGGTTCGCCGACTCGGCGACGCCAACCGACCGCAAGCTGCGCATCGGGTTCACGGTCAGGTCCAGCGCGAAGGTCGAGGAAGAGGTGGCCGGCTGCGTGCGCGAGGTAGCGAGGCTGCTCGAGGGACTCGGCCACCGGGTCACTGAAGGCGGCCCCGACACGGAGCCGTTCCGCACGCCGATGCAGCTCATCGTGGTGTCCGGGCTTGGCTCTCTGCCGATCAGCGACGAAAGCAAGCTGGAACCGTTCAACGCCTTGGGCCTGGCGCTCGCCAAGCAGCTGACTGCAGTCGACTACGTCCGCTCCGTCGACGCGATTCGAATGCACAGTCGTGTTGTGGTCGGCTTCTGGGACACGCACGATGTGCTGATCACCCCGACGCTGCCGCGAACCGTGCCGCCACTCAACACATTGGGCGCAGACCTGACCTCCGCCGGCGATGAGTACATGGATTTCGTCAGCTTCACCTACCCATACAACTGCACGGGGCAGCCCGCGATCTCGCTGCCGCTTGGCGTCGACGCGGCGGGGTTGCCGATCGGGGTCCAGCTCGTGGGACCGCCGCGCGGCGAGGCGCTCATCCTCGGCCTGGCGGCGCAGCTCGAGCAAGCCCGGCCTTGGAGCGGTCGCCGCCCCCGACTCAACTGAGCGAGCCGGAATGTCAAGGCTGCGTGTCGGCGGCGGGGAGGCTCGCGGGCGACGGCTGAAGGCACCGAAAGGCATCCGGCCCACGCAGGGCATGGTCAAAGCCGCGATCTTCAACATCGTCGGTTCCGGCATCGAAGGCGCGCACGTTCTCGACCTCTTCGCGGGCTCGGGGGCCATCGGCATCGAGGCGCTGTCGCGAGGCGCCGCCGAGGTCACGTTCGTGGACAAGGAGCCGCGTGGTCTTGCTATCCTGCGCCAGAACTTGGAGGCCCTCGAGTTGAAAGAGAGAGCGCGCGTCTTCCGTGGCGACGTCGTGCGCTGGCTCGAGAGCTCGCCCGCCGAGGTCGGGCGCGCCGGACTCGTGTTTCTCGATCCACCTTATGAGGACGTCGTCCTCGATCGCGCGCTGCTCGTGCTCGACCGGATGCTGACGGATGCGATCGTGGTGGCCGAGCATTCGCGGCGCCAAGAGCTGCCACAACTTTCCCGGCTGCAGGTCGACCGGCAGCGGCGCTACGGCGACACGATGGTCACGGTCTTGCGCGTATGAGCGACAAGACGGCCGTCTACCCGGGCAGCTTCGACCCTTTCACCAACGGCCATCTCGATGTGGTGGAGCGGGCGTTGGGGATCTTCGACCACCTGATCGTCGCCGTGGCCGCGAACCCGGAGAAGCGCCAGCCTCTGTTCAGCGTCGAGGAGAGGATGCACCTCATCAAGGACGCGCTTGCGAGCCACGAGCGCGTGGAGGTGACCAGCTACACCGGCCTCACCGTCGAATACGCCCGCTCGCGGGGGGCGAACACATTGGTGAAAGGGCTGCGCGCCTATTCCGACTTCGACGCTGAGCTGCAGCAGGCGCTCATGAATCGCAAGCTCGCGCCTGACATCCACACCGTCTTCCTGATGTCGAGCTTCGCCCACATCTACGTTTCGTCAAGTATCTTGAAGGACATCGCGAGCTATGGCGGGAATGTGTCGGACCTGGTGCCGCCGGGCGTCGCCAAAGCGCTGAAGGAGAAGTTCAGATAAAGGTCGACGAGCTGCTTGACCGCTTCGAGTACCTGATTCAGAACGCCCGCCACGTTCCGCTCTCGACTCAGGTCATGGTCAATGAGGACGAGATCATGGAGCTCATCGACCAGCTCCGATTCAATCTGCCCGATGAGATCAAGCAGGCGAACTGGACCGTGTCAGAGCAGCAGCGCATCATCTCGGAGGCTCACGCCGAGGCTGCTCGCATCATGTCTCGCGCGAACGAGCGTGCGGAGGAGACGTCGTCCGACCACGAGATCCTGCGGCGTGCCGAGCGCCACGGTGCCCAGGTCGTCAAGGACGCGCAGGCGAAGTCCGACGAGATCATCCGCCAGGCCGAGGCTTACGCCCTGGAGCAGCTGAAACAGCTCGAGTCGCACCTGGGACGCACGCTCGCGACGGTACGGCGTGGCGTCGAGGCGCTGCAGTCGAGCCAACCCGAGTCCGACGAGGGCGGCGAAGCAGCCTCGAAGTAGCCAGGTCGCCAAGTCCGGTAAAATTCGGCAGCCATGGCTCTGCCGAAGGTCAAGCTATCCAAGTCCAAGAAAGGGCGCCGGCGCTCGCACCTCGCGCTGGTGCACGTGCAGCTTCAGCCCTGCCCCAACTGCAAGAAGCTCATGCGACCGCACGCGATCTGCCCTAACTGCGGCCACTACGCCGGCCGCGAGGTGATCAAAGCCAAGGAATAGTCGGCTCCCCACGAAGTGGGGAGCTCCCCGCGAAGCGGGGTGAGGGGAGGGGGGAGCTTGCACAAAATCGCATTCCTGTTCCCAGGCCAGGGCTCGCAGCACGCCGGCATGGGGGCCGAGCTGCTCACCGACGCGGAGGTCGCCGAGCTTTGCGATCGCTGCTCGACGAGCGCCGATGTCGACCTCCGGCACCTGCTGGTCGGCGCGGACGACGATGAGCTGAGGCTCACCCAAAACGCGCAGCCCGCGCTCTGCTTCATGGGCGTGGCGCTGACCATGCTGCTCCAACGTCGCGGCATCGAGCCGGATGCGGCCGCAGGCCACTCCATCGGCGAGTACGCCGCGCTGGCCGCGGGCGGCGCGGTCGGCGCCCCACAGGTGATCAAAGCGGTCGTCGAGCGTGGCCGGGCGATGGCGGAGGCAGTCCCGGCGGGCACCAGCTCGATGGCCGCTGTGCTCGGCCTCGACGCGCAGGCGGTCGAGGTGGCGCTGGCCGGGATGAACGATGCCTGGCCCGCGAACTACAACACCCCCACCCAGACCGTGATCGCAGGCACCACCGCGGGCCTCGAGGTGGCGGCGCGCCGCCTGCAGGAGGCGGGCGCCAAGCGCGTGATCCCCCTCAACGTGAGCGCGGCCTTCCACACGCCTCTGATGGCCCCCGCTGCCGCGCGGCTACGGACGGCGCTCGATGGCATCGAGTGGCGCTCGCCGCGGGTGCCGGTCATGGCCAACCTCACCGGCAGACCGCACCAGGGTGGCGATCGCATCCCGCACGTTATGGAAATGCAGCTGCGGTCGCCGGTCCGCTGGGCCGCGTGCGTCGGCTCGCTCGTGGAGATGGGCTGCGACACTTTTGTCGAGGTCGGGCCGAAGCGCGCTCTGACCGGAATGATGAAAGAGCTCGCCCCCGGCAAGAATGCGGTGGCGGTCGGGACTCCGGCGGCCTGCCTGGAGCTCGCGATCCCCGCAAAGTAAAGGGCTGATAGAGTAGTTAGCGGAAACCCCCCCAACGTGCGTTCGCATTGGAGGCGAGATTGGAAACCCAGAAACTGAGCTTCGAAGACTTCAAGAACATCGTGGTCGAGCGCCTTGGCTGCGAGCCTGAGCAGGTGACGATGGACGCCTCCTTCCAGGAGGACCTGAACGCCGACTCGCTCGACCTCGTTGAGCTCATCTATGCATTCGAAGAGAACACGGGTCTAGAGATTCCCGACGAGGACGCCGAGAAGATCACGACCGTCGGCCAGGCCTGGGAATACATACAGGAGAAGACCGGCTCATAGCACAGAGCGCAGCTCCTCTCGCGCAGTCGTTAGAGCAGCTCCAGCAGAAGATCGGGATTCACTTTCGCGATCCGGGCCTTTTACTCGAGGCGGTCACCCATAGCTCGTTCGCGAACGAAAGTCCGCATCAATCGCCGCGTGACAACGAACGCCTCGAGTATCTCGGCGACGCCGTTCTGCAGCTGATCACGGCCGAATACCTGTACAAGCATCATCCCCGCGCGGCCGAGGGGGAGCTGACACAGACTCGTTCGGCGATGGTCAACACCAACACGCTGGCCCAGATGGCGGAGCAGCTCGACCTCGGCGGTTACCTCTACCTAGGCAAGGGCATCGCCAAAGGCGGTGGTCGAAATCTGAAGTCGCTGCTCGCGAATGCGTTCGAGGCGGTGCTGGGCGCGGTGTTCCTCGACGCCGGCTACGACGCCGCGTATCACTACTACCTCAACCGTTATCGATCGCTGCCGGCGCCGGCCCAGGACGAGAACTTCAAGGGCCGCCTCCAGCAGGTGGCGCAAGAGCGCTTCGGGTCGACCCCCTTCTATGACAGCGAGGGCGCGCGCGTGGGCGCCCAGCGCGAGTACACGTCCGTGGTCTTCGCGGGCTCGGAACCCCTCGGCACCGGGCATGGGGCGACCAAACAGGAGGCTGAGCAGGACGCCGCTCGCGCGGCGCTGCAAGGCCTTGGCGACGGTCTGGTCGCGAAGACAGCGCCAAAAGCGGCGCGGACTCCCCGGCCGCGTAAACGCCGCGCGCCCGCAGGCGGCTCGCGTACAACCGCCGCGACACACGATGACGGCGCGTCCTCCCCCGAGGCGCTCACGATCGTCCCCGACGCGGAGCCAGAACCAGTAATTCCTTCCCCCCAACGGGGGGAGGGTCAGGGAGAGGGGCGTGAGTCACCCCAGCCGCCGACGAGAAGCAGACAGTTCGGAGAACCGCTCGAATAGTCCACATGTTGTGCCCCGGACTCAGATGGGCCCTACATCTGCTACCTTGAGGCGAACTTGTTCCTGCGCTCGCTGAGCCTGCTGGGCTTCAAGACCTTCGCCCGGGCGACCGAGATCCGATTCGAAGGCGGAGTCACGGCGATCGTCGGGCCGAACGGCTCCGGCAAGACCAACATCGTCGACTCGATCAAATGGGTCCTGGGGTCGGGGCAGGCCAAGGACCTCCGCGGCAAGAAGATGGAAGAGGTCATCTACGCCGGAGGCGAGCGCCGCGCCCGGGCGGCCTACGCCGAGGTCACCGTCGTCTTCGACAACACTGCAGGCCGCCTCGCTGTCGACTACCACGAGGTCGCGATCAAACGGCGCGTCGAGCGCGACGGCGAGAGTGACTACTTCCTCAACGGGACGCGGGTGCGTCGCCGAGACCTCATCCACCTCCTCGCCTCGACTGGGCTCACAGTCGACTCGTACGCAATCATCGACCAGCACGACATCGAGACGATCGTCGTGTGCTCACCCGCGGAGCGACGTGCCCTGCTGGAGGAGGCGGCGCAGGTTCGCGGCGTGAAAGCGCGGCGCCAGGAAGCAGCTCAGCGGCTGACCGAGCTCGCGCAGAACCTTCTCCGCCTCGAAGACCTGAGGTCGGAGATCGAACCGCGCCTGGAGGTGGTCCGCGTCCAGGCCGCGGCCGCGCGAGAGGCAGCCGAAGCGCAGACGCGGCTGGAGCTGCTGCGCGGAAGCATCGTCTGGGAGGAGTGGCGCGAAGCCCGCGATGCCCATCGGCGGGCGTCGGCGCAAGCCCAGACACTGGAACGGCGGCTGGTCGAGGCGCGGGAGCAGGCCCAATCCGCGGAGGCCGAGTTCGCCGCGTGGCGCGTGGAGATGCAGGCGGCGCAGGATCGGCGGCTCGACCGTCAGACCACACTCGGACGGCTGCGGCTGGAGCTCGCGGCGGGTGAGCACTCGCTGGAGCTGGCCAAGGAGCGGGCCGAGAGCCAAGCTGCGTTCGCCGAGGCTCTGCGCCGCGAGGATGCGGAGCACCGCAGGCAGGCCGGCGTCGCGGAAGCGCTGCGCAACCAGCTGAACGGCGAGCTCGCCCAGGCAGTGCGGGCCCTCGAAGCGGTGCCCACCTTGCCGCCGGCAACCGAGCCGGCCGATCCATCTCAGGCCCAGCACGCCCAGCGAGCGGCCGAGCAGGCTCTCCGCGCGGTTGCCATCGCCACCTCGTCGCTCGCCGGCTTGCGTACGAGGCGCGAGTTCCTGGAGCAGCAGGTGGGCCGATCGCGCGCGGGTGCGGAGGCAGCGCAGGGGATTCCCGATGCTGAATCGGCGCTCGCTGCGGAGAGGTCCATGGCCCGGACAGCCGAATCCGCCGCCATCTCGATCGCCCGACTGCGCTCCCAGCTCGAGGGTCTCGAATCGCTGCGCCCCGGGACGGCGCCCGGCCTCATGCGCCTCGGTGACGTCGTGACGGCTGAGAGTGGGTACGAGCGCGCATTGTCAGCGACGCTCGGTCCGCTGGCGGATGCGCTTGTGGCCTCCGATGAGGAAGCGGCCGCGAGCGCGGGGGAGACGAGGGGGCCTCAGCTCACGATCCTCTACCCCTATGCCGCCGCGCCGGAGCCGAAGGCGGGATCGATGTTCCATCACGTTCGGATCCGCAAGGGTTTCGACCTGGTGGCGCGCCGGCTTCTGGGGCACGTGGTCGTCGGAGTCGACGTGACGATCGCGGGCGTTTATCGCGAACCCGGGTTGATCCGCGCCGGAGCCGACCCTCGGGTTGAGATCGATGCGCGCCGTGCGCGGCTCGAGGGGCAGATCGGAGCCCTGGAGCCGGCGGCCGCGGGCGCTGATGCGGCTGCGAAGCGGATCAAGGAGGCCGAGGCCAGGCTCGACGACTTGCGGACCCGGGCCGCCGGGGCCGCGAGCCTGGACGAGTCGGAGCGGCTGCTCGAGACGGCGCGTGAGGCGGAGAAGATCGAAGCCGCCAAGCTGCCCGAGCTCGAGCGGCTCGCAGCAGAGGCGCAGAACGTGGCTGCGGCTAAGGCCGGCGAGCTGGCCGCGATCGCAGCGCAGAAGGCGGCATCGCGGCAGGCCGAGCTGGAACGAGAGCGATGGCACGACCGGGGCGAAGACTTGCGTCGTCAGCTCGGAGCGGTGGAGGAGGACCTCGCAGGCCATCAGCGCTCGGCCGACGAGCGAAGTCACCGGCTGGCTGATGCCGAGGGCAGCGCGGGTCTCGCGGCCGAGGTGCTCCCCCGGCTCGGCGCCGAGGCCGAGGCCGCGAAGAAGCGTCTCGCCGAGGCCGAGCGCGAAGCGCCTGGCGAAGAAGCGGAGATGGCGGAGGGTGCTCGACGCCTGGTCGCGCTGGAAGAAGCGCGTATCGACGCCCGCCTCAAAGCGGGAACGCTGGAGGGCAACCTCGAGCTGATGACGCGAGAGTCTGAGCTGCTCGCGGCGCGCATGGAGGAGATCCGCTTGCGCATGCCGGACGGGGTTGCGCCCGAGGAGATTCCGGGCGGTAGGGCACGCGAGAAGGAGATGCGGGCGCTGGAGCGGCGGTTGCAGGAGATCGGCCCCACCAATGCCCTCGCTGAAGCCGAGTGCCGTGAGTTGGAGGAGCGGTTCGAGACGCTGCGCACCCAGCTCGACGACATCGCGGCCGCGCGCGGCGACCTCGAACAGCTCATTGCCAAGCTGCGCGACGAAGAGGAGTCGCGCTACGAGGCCGTCTTCGGCGCGGTCGCGACCAACTTCCACGAATATTTTTCGCAGCTCGCGCCTGGGGGCCGGGCCACTCTTCGTCATGCCGACGGTTCGGATGGTCCGCGGTCTGGAGTGGAGATACTCGTCCAGCCGCCACGCAAGCGACTTCAGAACGTGACGCTGCTTTCGTCAGGCGAGAGGTCGCTCGCCGCCCTGGCGTTGGTGCTCGCGCTCGATGAGGTCAACCCCAGTCCATTCACGATCCTCGACGAGGTGGACGCCGCCCTCGACGATGCCAACGTGGGCCGGTTCGGAGAGATGGTGGCGCGCCTGGGCGCCGAGCGGCAGTTTCTCGTCATCACGCACAACCACGTGACGATGGCGCACGCATCGACGCTGTACGGCATTCACCTTGACGAGAGCGGCGCGTCCCATATCGTTTCGGTCCGCCTGGAAGACATACGAAAGCCCGCCACCGCCCAGGGAGCGTTGCCCACCAATCACACGGCCCAGGCCGGCTGATGTCCCCTCTCCCCACCGGGGAGAGGGCCAGGGAGAGGGGCGGGGAGCACGACAAATGAGCCAAAGCGTCTGGAGTCGCGTGAGCGGCCGCACGAGGAAGGTTCTCGCCGCCGGCTTGCGCGCGCTGAGCGCGCCGCTGAGCATCGGGTACTACGAAGAGCTCGAGGACCTGCTGGTCGCCGCCGACATGGGACCGGCGATGGCCGCTCGGCTGGCAGCCGCCGTGCGTGCCCGTGCACCGCGCACGCGGGAGGAGGCCGAGGCGGCCCTCAGCACGGCTGCTGTGGCGGCGATGTCGAAGCGACCGCGCGAGCTGGACCTGAGCGGCTCGCCCGCGTGCATTCTCCTGTACGGAATCAACGGCGCCGGCAAGACGACGACGATCGGCAAGCTGGCTCGCCGCCTCCGCACCCAGGGTCGGAATCCACTGGTGGTGGCGGCCGACACATATCGCGCCGCGGGTATCGAGCAGATGGTGGCGTGGGCCGAGCGCGCGGGGGCGGCTTCGTTCGCCGGGAAGCCGGGGGCGGACCCGGCCGCCGTCGTGTTCGACGGCGTGCGCCACGCGCGGAGCCGCGGGAATGACGTGGTCCTGGTCGACACGGCCGGCCGGCTCCAGACGCAGCGCAACCTGCTCGAGGAGCTGGCGAAGGTTGGACGCGTCACGACCAAGGCCCTCGACGGCGGCGCTTACGAGTCGCTGCTGGTGCTGGACGCCGTCCTCGGGCTGTCAAGCCTCGCCCAAGCCCGCGCGTTCAACAAAGCGATCCCCATGACCGGGCTCGTCCTCGCCAAGCTCGACGGCAGCGCCAAGGGCGGCGCGGTGATCGCGATCGAGAACGAGCTCGACGTCCCGGTCAAGCTGGCGGGAGTGGGGGAGGGCATCGACGACCTGGAGGCGTTCGACCCCGAGTCATTCGTGCGTTCCTGGTTCGAGTAGTGCTCGTCGCCGATCCTCATTGCCACACGCTCGCATCGGACGGCATGGTCACGCCGGCGGAGCTCGTGGACGCCGCGGTCAAAGCGGGCCTCGACCTGATCGCCATCACAGACCACGACACGATGGCCGCCGCTCGTGAGGTTCGGGAGCGGGGCGAAGCCGCCGGGCTCGTGGTCGTGATGGGGCAGGAGACGACCACCGCGTGGCCCGCGCAGACCCACATCCTCGGTTGGTTCCTGAAGAACCCGATCAAGCGATCGATGTCGGTCGCCGACACCGTAAAGGCGATTCACGACCAGGGCGGGCTCGTGGTCATCCCGCACCCATTCATGCCCACGTACTTCGCCTCGATCCAGCCGGACATCCTGCGCCGGCTCATACAGAATGAGCCGGTCGACGGCATCGAAGTCCTCTTTACCGCGCCTGCCGGCGCGCGCCGGAGGCGCCGGCTCGATGCATTCGTCGAAGCGAATCGCGAGCGGCTGGGGGCGCTGATCGGCTCCAGCGACTGCCACTTCGGACGCCACGACATCGCCCAGGTCGTGACCGCCTACGAAGGCGACTTCCGGACCGCCATCCTCGAGCGCAAGACGGCGCCGCGCCGCGGCCCCAAGGCGAAGCCGAGCGTGCCGATGGACATGGCCTTACGCCAGCAGTGGCGGTCGCTGGTCGACCTGCCGGTCAGGCGGCTTCGCGGTCAGATCTAGCGCTGCCCATCCACCACGGCTTGATCGCGATGATCTCGCCGCCCGCACCCCATCTCAGCTGCCAGCCGAGCTCATGGACGAACCGATGGTGACGTCTGCACAGCAAGCACGTATTGCCAAGGTTGGTTTCACCTCCATCGATCCAATGGACCAGGTGGTGGCCATCGCACCAATCGGCCGGGCGGTCGCAGCCTGGGAACCGGCAGTGCTTGTCGCGGACGACGAGCGCGCGTCGCAAAGCGGGCGGAACGGTGCGGGTGCACCTACCGACGTCGATCGGCTCGGAGTTGGGTCCAAGCAGCACGCGGGTCATGGCGCAGTCGCACGCGATGCGGCGAACTGTGTCCGAGGTGATGGGCTGCGACCACTCGAGCTCACCCGCGGCGCACCCCGGCTCCTTCAACAGTGTGGACACCGGTGCGGTGACCGAGAGGTGAGGCTTCTGGCCGCCGACCTCGGGTAGATTGCCGGCGTCGAGGCGCTGGCGAGCCAACTCGACGAGAGCGTCTGCGCGACGCTGGCTGCCGCTGCGCGTGTCATCGAATTTCCATGGCTCGTCGAGTGCGTTGAGCGCGGCCCGCAAAGTAGCGCCGCCCTCAGCGTCGAGGCGGCCATCGATCACGAACAAGCCACCAAAGGTCTGGCTCAGATGGAGGTACCGGCGCTCGTAGTTGATGTTGGCGTCAGCGAGCGTGCCATCGGGATCCTCACAGTGGCGGATCTGGCGGGTGACGTAGCTGAGGAATTTTGGATCGAGCTTGGACGCGGCCTCGAGCAGCCTCGGCTCCTGCCGCACGACTGCCTCAGCCCCGACCTCCGTCACCGAGTGAGCGATGACCGCGGCGTGGTGGAATCCGATCTCTCCTGCCGCGAACGCGTTGGTGGTGTCAGGCAGGGACGAGAGGTTGCGGGCCACCTCCGCGTACTGCGAGGCCGCCCCTGGCGACAGCCGGCAGGCCCGGCGCAGCCACGAGATGACGGTGACGAAGCCGAACGTCGCATAGCCCCGGCGGCGCGCGAACAGGTCGAGGCGCCGGCTGAATTGGAATTCAATCCGGTCCATGGCGCGCCTGAGCTCGGTCAGGTCGTCGCCGAGGGCCGTGTCGGTGAACGACCCGACATCCTCGGTTTCGAGGTCGGAAATGAAGGCTTGCGCGGTGGTCGAACGCATGTTCGCACCAGCGTACCAAGCTCAAATCAGGAGTCAAGCGGCCTTAACAAGGCAGGTACGCTTCGAACATGAAGGGCGCCGGTGAGCTCATCAGAGAATCGGTCCTCTCATGGCCCGGAGTGGAAGCCGTCCCGCATCGTTTCGGGGGCACCGAGTACCGCTACGGCCGCAAGGAGATGGGGCACGTCCACGGCGATCGCCTCGCCGACCTGCCGCTACCCCGCAAGCTTCACGACGAAGTGATCGCTGCCGGAAAGGCCGAGCCCCATCACGTCCTCCCCGAGACAGGTTGGGTCAGCTGCTGGATGACCGGCCCCAAAGACGCCGACAACGTGATCGAACTCTTCCGCGTCCAGTACGAACGCTACGCAAACCTCAAGCGGAGCTAGGTAGGTCTGTCCTCGAGACCCAGGCCGAACATCGCCTCCAGGTCGTGGGCCGAAAACTGCTGAAACGCGACCATGGTCTGCGTGCGCTCGATGCCCTCGAGCTTGGTCAGTCGCTGCGTGACCACGTCGGCGAGCTCTTCGTGCTCGCGCACGCGGACGATCGCGACGAAATCCCACTCGCCCGTAACCGTGTAGACCTCCGACACCCCCGGCACATCGGCCAGCTTCGGCCCGAGGCTCGTCAGGCCGGCGCGCGTCGATTTCACGAGCAGCACAGCGGTCAGCATCTCTGTCAGGTCACCGCCGCAATGGGCGTCATCCCGCCACTGGCCTCGCCGAACGCCCAGACGTCCATATCTCCATACGTGAGGCCGTTGTGTCCGAGGATCGTGCAGATGTGGGTCCGGTGGTCGTTGCCATGGTGCAGCGCCTGGATCAGCACCACCCAGCTGTGCAGCATGAACGGCCGGTCCGAATACTTCGACTCGTGCGCCTCCTCGGGCGTGATGCGGGGCGCGATCTCGATCAGTTGGTTGCCGCTGCGGCCGGCGTGCTCGCGCAGGGCCGCCACGCCCGGAAAAGAATCATCCCGCTCGTTGATCTGCGGCTCACCGCCGCCCAGCCGCTTGATGTACCGCTGCTCCGCCGCGAGCAGGTGGAGGAAGGTCGCCGCCAGAGTCCCGTAAGTCCCGGGGGACGTCATCTGGAGCTGCTCTTCGGAGAAGCCGCTGCAAACGTCGAGGAGATGCAGGTTCGCCCACTTGTTGTAGCGGAACGCCTCGACCAGTAAAGGCTCCATGGCGAAATACTAAGACTTGCTAGACTGTCAAGGCATGCGCCTTGACACCCTGACGGCGAGGAGCCGCCATCTCGCCCTTTTCGAGCGCTACGGGGCGTTACTCACCAAGCACCAGCAAGAGGTCCTAGAGCTGTCCCTGAGGAGCGACTGGTCGCTCGCGGAGATAGCCGATCACCAGGGCACATCGCGTGCCGCGGTGCACGACATCGTAAAGCGGTCGGTGGACTCGCTGGAGGAATACGAGCGGCGGCTCGGCCTGCTGGCCGAAGCCGGCCGGCGGCGCCGCAAGGTCGCGTCACTCGAGCGCGAGCTCGCCGGCCTGCAGCGCCGCGTCGCCGAGCTGGAGCACTAGAGATGTTCGAAGCGCTCGGGGACAGGCTGGCAGCCGCGCTCAAGAAGATCACGGGCCGCGGCGTGCTGCGCCCCGAGGACGTGGAGGCCGGCCTCCGGGAGGTGCGCCTGGCGCTGCTCGAGGCCGACGTCAACTTCAAGGTCGTCAAAGAGTTCGTCGACCGGGTGCGGGCCCGCCTCGTCGGGGTCGAGGTGGCGCCGGGCCTGACCGCGCCACAGCAGGTCGTGAAGGCCGTCAACCTCGAGCTCGTCGAGCTGCTCGGCGGCAACTCCGAAGGACTGCGCTACTCCCCGGCTCCCCCGACCGTGCTCATGCTCGCGGGCCTCCAGGGGTCAGGCAAGACGACCACCGCGGTCAAGCTGGCGTTGCTCGCGCGGCGCGAGGGACACAAGCCGATGGTCGTCGCGCTCGATCTGCGCCGGCCCGCTGCGGTCGAGCAGCTGAAGACCCAGGCGGAGCGGGAGCAGATCGCTTTCCAGTCGGGCCAAGGGGCCGTCGAGGAGATCGCCCGCGCCGCCCTCAAGGAGGCGTCGCGGCTCGGCAACGATGTCGTGATCCTGGACACCGCGGGCCGCCTGCACATCGATGCCGAGCTGATGGACGAGCTTGCGCGCCTCAAGGCCGCCGTGCCGGTGACGGAAACGTTCCTCGTCGCCGACGCCATGACCGGCCAGGAAGCGGTCAAGGTCGGGGAGGCGTTCGCGGGCGCGGTCGGCCTCGACGGCGTGATTCTCACCAAGCTCGACGGCGATGCGCGCGGCGGCGCCGCCCTGTCCCTGCGCCTGGCCACGGGGCAGCAAATCCGCTTCGCCGGCACTGGCGAGCGGCCGCAGGACCTCGAGGTCTTCCACGCCGAGCGCATGGCCTCGCGAATCCTCGGCATGGGTGACGTCCTCAGCCTCATCGAGCGCGCGGAGCGAACCATCGACCAGGACGCTGCGAAGGAGGTGGAGAGCCACCTGCGCGCCGGCCACCTCACGTTCGATGACTTTCTCGTCCAGGTTCGCCAGCTACGCAGCATGGGTTCGCTGGAGGGCATCCTCGAGATGGTGCCCGGAGGGGCGAAGTTGAAAGGTCAGGTCGCGGGCGCCGACACCGAACGCGAGGTTCGCCGCATGGAGGCGGTGATCCTTTCGATGACCGCGCGCGAACGCAGCCACCCCGAGATCATCGATGGCGCCCGCCGGCGCCGGATCGCCCGCGGCAGCGGCCTGCAGCCGGCGGACGTCAATCGCGTGCTGAAAGCGCGCGAGGCGATGCAGAAGGTCGCCAAGCAGTTCGGGCTCGGAAACCGCGGCAGCAAGGCCGGCGCGAGCCGGCTGTTTGGACAAGGAGGTTCGGGTTGGTCAAGATAAGGCTGAGGCGGATGGGGGCCAAGAAGCACCCCTTCTACCGCCTCGTGGTGGCGGACTCGCGCTCGCCGCGAGACGGCCGGTTCATCGAGCATCTTGGGTACTACGATCCGATGACGGACCCGGTCAAGGTGAAGATCGACGTCGACAAAGTCGAGCGCTGGCTCCGGCAGGGCGCTCAGCCGAGCGAAGCCGCGCGGAGCCTGTTGAAGCGGGAGGGGATTCTTGAGCGACGAACAGAGAAGTCGACCACCGATAAGGCGTGACCAGCGGCGGGGCGGCTACAACCGAGGTTTCCGGCGTGACGGCCCTCCTGGCCCGGCAGGCCCGGCTGTGGACTACCGGGCTCTCGTTGAGTACGTAGCCCGCTCGCTGGCCGAGAAGCCGGAGGAGGTCCTGGTGGAGTCTTTCGAGCGAGGCGGCGGCACCGTCGCCATCAAGGTGAAGCTTGCGGACGGCGACGTCGGCCGCTTCATCGGCAAAGCCGGGCGCAACATCGAGGCGATCAGGACGCTCATTCGAGTCGCGTCGTCGCGCGACCACAAGCGGGTGTTCGTCGACCTCGCCAATCCGTCACTGACCCATTCCGCGCCCCGCGAACGCCGGGACGATTCTGCCGGAGGGCCGCCTTCGTGATCCGTGTCGGTCAGGTTACCGGCGCCTACGGGCTCGAGGGGGCTGTCAAGGTCATGCCCTTGACAGATTTCGAGGATCGGTTCAACACCGGCGCAACGCTGGTGCTCGAAGGCTGCGAACGCAACGTCGAATGGTGCCGGGCCGGCCAGCCAGGGCTGGTGGTGAAACTCCTGGGGATCGACAACCGCACGGTGGCGGAGCTGTTCCGGGGTCGCTACCTGGAGGTTCCGGACGGTGCGGGGCGCCCGCTCGATGACGGCCGCTACTACCACCATCAGGTCGTCGGGCTGCCGGTGGAGACCGGCTCGGGTCAGCGCCTGGGCACGATCGCCGAGGTCCTGGAACGTCCGGCCAACGATGTGTGGGTGAGCCGCGAGGGCGCGGTCGAACACCTGATTCCGGCGACCCGGGACGCTGTCCTGGAAGTAGACCTCGAGGCGCGGCGAGTCGTCGTGGCGGACTGGCTCGTCGAGACCGAGGACGCATAGGTAGGAGATCCCGATGAGGTTTGACGTCGTGACGATCTTCCCGGCCATGTTCGGCCCCGTGTTCGAGCACGGTGTCGTGGGCCGTGGCATCGAGCGCGGGACCGTCTCGGTCCACACGCACGACCTGCGCGATTACACGCACGATCGTCACCGGCAAGTCGACGACATGCCCTTCGGCGGCGGCCCTGGCATGGTCCTCAAGCCGGAGCCGGTGTTCGAAGCGGTGGATGCGATCCGCCCCCACAATGCCGGCCCCGTCGTCCTGATGGAGCCTTGGGGTGAACGGCTCGACCAGCGCCTCGCCGCAGAGCTGGCGTTCGAGTCCGGCCTGATCATCGTTTGCGGCCGTTACGAAGGCATCGATGATCGAGTCCGAACGGGCCTCGCGTCACGCGAGATATCGATCGGCGACTATGTCCTCAGCGGCGGCGAGATCCCCGCGATGGTGCTGATCGACGCCGTGGCCCGCCTGCTGCCGGGCGTCGTCGGCGATCCCGAGTCTCTGACGCAGGACAGCTTTTCGAGCGAGCTGGCCGGATGGCCCCAGTTCACGCGCCCGGCAGACTATCGGGGGTTGATGGTCCCCGACGTGCTCCTTTCCGGTGACCACGCCCGCATCAAGCAATGGCGCCGCCGTCAGGCGGCTGAAAGATCTTCCGTCCATACCAAGGAGTTGAACAAGACATGAACGTCATCCAGCAGCTCGAGAAGGAGCAGCAAAAGGAAAAGGTCCCCGCGCTGCGCGCGGGCGACACGGTCAAGGTGCATGCCAAGGTCGTCGAAGGCACGCGCGAGCGCATCCAGGTGTTCGAGGGCACGGTCATCCGCGTCACCGGCGGAGGCCTGCGCCAGAACTTCACGGTGCGGCGCGTCACGCATGGCGTTGGTGTGGAGCGCACTTTCATGATCCACTCGCCGCGCATCGACAAGATCGATGTTCTGCGCCATGGCGACGTCCGCCAGGGCCGGCTGTACTACCTGCGCGGCAAGGTCGGCAAGGAGGCGCGCATACGCGAGCGCCGGCAGCTGACCCGCGGGCCGGAAGCAGAGTCCGACGCGAAAGAGAACGGCGAGGAGGAAGCCGAGGAGTAGGACTCCCTCCCCCCGAAGGGGGGAGGGTTGGGGAGAGGGGCGTGATCCCTTGTTAACGTGGGCTGGTGCCTGATGTCCTTCGTCGGTAATCTCCGCGTATGAGTCGTCCGATGCTCTGGCGGTACGAGCGCATGGCGGGGGCCATGGGCTACTCGGTGGTGGCAGGTGTCGACGAGGTCGGCATGGGGCCGCTCGCCGGGCCGGTCGTCGGCGGCGCCGTGGTGCTCGCGATCGGGACTCGGATCCCAGGCCTCGACGACTCCAAGCTGCTCACAGCCGAAGAGCGCGAGCGCCTGGACAGGATCATCCGTCGCCGCGCGCTCGCCGTATCGGTGTGCGCGGTCGACCACGCGCAGGTCGACAGGCTCGGTCTCATCAAGGCTCGTCACCTCGCCACTGCGGGGGCGGTGGCTGGCCTCCAGGTGGCGGCCGAGTATCTGCTCGTCGACGCGTGGGATGTGCCCGAGGCGCCGCTTCCGCAGATGGCCGTGGTGAGGGGCGACCGGACGTGCGCGTCGATCATGGCCGCGAGCATCGTCGCCAAGGTCGCCCGTGACCAGACCATGATCGAGTACGACCGCATCTATCCCGGCTACGGATTCGCCGGGCACAAGGGCTACGCCACACCCCAGCACCGGGCGGCGATCCGGCGCCTCGGGCCAAGCCCCATCCATCGGACGTCGTGGGCGCCGTTTCGAGGCCTCGCGCTCAACTAGAGCTCGGCCGCGCCGGTGAGAAGGCGGCGGCTGAGCTCCTCAAGCGCCGAGGCTACGAGGTGGTCGGGGCAGGCTTTACAGCCCGGCGCGGCGAGATCGACCTCATCTGCCGGCGCGGCGGGGAGCTGGTGATCGTCGAGGTCAAGACGAGGACTTCAGAAGCCTTCGGGACGCCGGCCGAGGCGGTAGGCCCGCGCAAGCGCAGGGCGCTGGCCGCGGCAGCGGCCGAGTACAGGCTGCTGGCGGGCTGGAAGGGACCGATCCGATATGCAGTCGTGGCCCTGGTGGGCAAGCCGGACGGCGGATTTGACAGCGAGGTCACCGAAGACCCCTTCGAATAAGTGCTGCCCTGACCAGAGGGGGCACGACCATACTGCCGTCGACGTGGGCCAGTTCTCTGACGACGGCCATTGGTGGTGGGACGGCCAGGTGTGGGTGGCTACGTCGCAGATAGTGATCCCGGACCTGCCCGCAACCGAACGCACGAAAGAGCTCGAGGCGCAAGTCAACCGCTATCGCCTCCTGGACAAGGCGAACCTCTACTCGTACTTCGTCCCGTTTGACGGGTGGTCATTGCAATCCACGCTCGTCTGGCCGTGGCTCTTTCTGTACCGACGCGCCTTTCGGGCATACAGAGAATGGACGCTCGAGCAGTTCAAATCCGCCACGACCTATTTGCTTGGGCCCGACGAGCCAGTACTTGCGGCCGAGGTCGGCCTCTATTCGGAGATCTTGATCGGCCAGGTCTGGGGCGGGAGTGCGGTTGTTGTCACCGCCCAGCATGTTTTGATCCTTGCCAACGACAAACCGGTCGGACGCCCGCGGAGGGTTCTGCTGGCAGCACACCCAAGCCAGGTGGGAATGCGGCAGCATGCGGGAGGCATTCTGAACGCCTATCCGACCATCCTCGTGAGCGCAGGCGGACAGGTTTGGCCCATCAAAGGAATGAATGGAATCATCCAGGCGGGGCCTTTAATCGCCGCGTGGTGGCGCGTGGCCACGGCGGTTCGAACCTGACCTCGCGCACAGTCATGGTGGCGCACCACTACCGTCAGGTTTCGGAGATGCTGGCGTCGAACGCGCGCAGCCGCGCGTTTGCGAACGTGAGCAGGATGGCGACGAGCGCACCCCCGGCCACGAGCAGCAGGAGGCCGCCCAGAATCATCGCGAACCCGACGGCCGGCGTCGATGGAACCGGCCCGAGGTTGGCGGTGCCCGCCGCGGCCTGCTCGCCGAAAAGGAACAGGGCGAGCGCGCCGATGCTGATGACGGCGAACCCAAGCGACCCGCCGATCGATGTGAGCGTGCCGACGATCCCGACCGACCTCCGGTCGTCGGTGGCTTCGAAGTGGGGATCGATCGCCCCGCCGGAAACCGAGATCGATACAAACCCGGCCGCGAGCCAGACCGCGAAGATCAGCAGCTCCAGCAGCTGGACGGCGCCGCTCTTGCTCGTCACGGCGACAGCGACGCTGAACACGAAGATGGCCGCAAGCACCGGCGGCAACGCGATGAACACCTTCGCACGCAGTAGCTGCCACATTGTCAGCGGGGCGAGGCGCAACAGCTGGAAGCCCCTGCGCTCGGTTGGGATGGACGTAGACGCAAGAGCCGAGGACAAGAACATCGATAGAAACGTGACGAGCGCCACGTTCGACCAGAAACCGCTCAGGCTCCTGGCCGGCTGGCTGAGTGCGGCTGCATAGCCCAGCGGTAGGAGCAACGCCGGGAGAAGCCGCGTCAGCCGGCGCACGTCGCGGCGGAATCCGAGCCAGTCCTTCACCGCGATGGCACGGTACGGGGATCCGGGCACTCCCTCTCCCCGAAGGGGAGAGGGTTGGGGAGAGGGGCGAGCTACTCCCTCTCCCCGAAGGGGAGAGGGTTGGGGAGAGGGGCGTGAACTCGGTACGGCCTTGCGCCGCCGCCAGACCGCCGTGGGGGCGCCGAAAACCCCCAGCCCGAACAGCAGCGTGCGCTCGTACAGCAGCTCGGCTGCGGCGACAAGTAGGGCGCCGAGGGCCAACGTGGCGAGCATCCAGGTGAGGGAGGTCCCGACGCTCCCTTGCAGAGTCGCGCTGAGCGCATGCCCTGGCCAGGTGGTGGGCAGCCAGTCGATCCGTTGAAAAAACGACGTGAGGTTCGAGACGTCAGGGGCGCCGCCCTTGCGCCCGGCGAACGTCTTTCGCAGGTTGAGGTTCCAGGCCAGGTAGAGGGCCGCCCCGGTGAGGCCTGCCACCCCGGCCGCCACGTCGCGGGCCAGCTTGGCCGGCACCCACCGCAGGATCACGGTCATCAAGATCGCCTGCAGGGCCGTCACGACCAGGACCTGGGCGGCGATGAGAAGCAACGCCATCGGGTAGTAGAACCACGGCGCGCCGGCGCCGGCGCCAACTCCTAGAACTCCGGCGGCGAGGATGAAGCTCAGGAGCAGGTTGGCCGTCACAGCGCTCATGAGCCGGGCGGCGAAGATGTCGCGGGTGCGAACAGGAGCGACCACCAGCTGCAGCAGGTCCCGGCCGACGAAGAGAGACGAGATCACAGTCGGAAAGCCGACGACCAGCATCAATAGAGAAAGCGCCGTAAAGCCGGCGGCCAGCAGCGAGTCGAGGGCGAAGGGCAGGAAGTGGCCGGCCGTCGCCCCGATCGCAAAGGAACCACCGCCCAGGAAAACCCCCGCCACGACCAACGTGATTGCGAGAATCACAAGCCGGGCCGGGTTGCGCTTCACAAGCCGGTTGCGCGCTCCAAGGAGCTCCGCCCGCACGATGACGGGAAGGGCGCCCGGCATGGACTACGAGCCCGAGGCGAGCAACCGCTCGATCATCTCGCGTGATTCCGGCCCGGCGGTGAGCTTGAGGAACAGGTCCTCGAGGTTGGCGCCCTCGCTCCCGGTCTGGACTCGCAGCTCATCCATGCTCCCGATCGCGACGATCCGGCCGCGGTCGATGATCGCCACCCGCCGGCACAATGCCTGCGCCACCTCGAGGATGTGGGTCGACAGGAGCACGGTCGTGCCGCGCGCGGCGAGCTCTTCGAGAAGGTCCTTGACCAGGCGTGCGGATCGCGGGTCGAGCCCGTTGGTCGGCTCGTCCAGCAGCAGCACCGAGGGCTCGCGGATGAGCAGGGATGCGAGGCCGATCTTCTGGCGCATGCCGTGGCTGTAGCTGCCGATCAGCTCGCCGTCCTTTTGGGCCAGGTCGAACAGGCTGAGCAGCCTCTCCATCCGGTCGACACGTTGCTGGCCGCGCGCCATCCCGTAGAGGTCCGCGACGAAATCGAGGAACTCGCGTCCCGTCAGATGTGGATGGACGAACGGCTCCTCGTCCAGGTAGCCCAGCTTCGCCTTCGCCGGCAGGGGCTCGGCGACGATGTCGATGCCGTCGATGAGCGCGGTTCCCGACGTCGGGCGAAGCAGGCCGCACAACATCCGCAACGTGGTCGTCTTGCCCGCGCCGTTGGCGCCCAGGAAGCCGAAGATCTCGCCTTGTGTCGCCTGGAAGCTGACCCCGTCGACGGCGGTGATATTTCCGTAGCGCTTGACGAGCTGGCGCGCCTCGACGGCTGGACTACGTTCGTCGATCATCCCATTCGCAGGGTACAGGGGCGTCTCAGCGGAAGTGTCGGTCGAGCTCCGACGCGTAGCGGATGCCCAAACCATCGGCCGCCCGAAGCAGCCAGTCTTCGATGCGCCTGCGACCGCGTGGCGGTTCGCTCGAAACCAGGTGCTCGTCCATCAAGCCGGCGAGCTCCTGGGGCGTCAGGATCACGTCCTTCACATACCGCCCCAACACCCGCGCAGCGATGAGCGTGACCGCGGGCGATGTGAAAAGGATCCGCCGCTTGTGCTGGATGGCGATGGCGATGCTGTCGACGAGGTCGGCGTACGTGATGATGTCCGGCCCGGCCGCGTCTACAGTCACGCTCTCGGCCTGGGCAGCGGCCCACAATGCGATGTCTGCCACGTCTTCACCCGCGACCGGCTGCAATCGGTATGTGCCGTGGCCCGGAATGAAGAACACGGGTACCCGTCGCAGGAGCCAGGCGATGTTGTTGATGAGGATGTCGCCCGGCCCGAATATCAGAGTCGGCCTGACGACCGCCCACTGCATTCGGGATTCGCGCACCATCGTTTCGGCCCGGGCTTTGCCGGCGTAGTAGTCGAGCGGGGAGTCGAAGGTCGGGTTGCTCACGCTGATGTGCACGACCTTGCGCACACCGGCCGCGGCGGCGGCGAACATCAGCCTCCGCGTGTTGGCGATCGCGTCGCCGAACCCGGTGCCCGAATGCGGGAAGCGGATCCAGTAGGTGTTGTAGAGGACGTCGACCCCGCGAAGGCTCTCGATCAGGGCGTCACGGTCCGTGAACTGAAGCGGCGCGACCTCCACATCCATCTCGTCGGAACCCGCTGGGCGCAGGTGCTTGGTCAGCGTGCGCACCCGGCGCCCATCCTTGAGCAGCCGCCGCGCGATGAAGCCCCCGGTAAAGCTGAACGCGCCGGTGACTGCGTCCAGGTCCCCCAAGTCAGAAGGGGAATCGGGTCAGGTGATAGGCGGGCGAGTCGGGCGTGACGTGTCCGGAGATGACCACGCGCGGTCGGTGCCTGACCGCTTCCGCCGGGTGCACCTCCGGCCGCAGGCCGTTGAAGATCGGAAACCGCAGCGTGCCGTCGGGCGACCATTCCGAGTAGCGCACGCTGACGACCAGCTCGGGTCGCACCCAGCGCACCGGCCTGGTCATGATCGGCGGCGGGTCGAGAGGCGAGCTCTCGCTGGCCAGGTCGTCGAGCATTGCGCGGATCGTCTTCATCGTGGGCTCGTCGTAACCGCCGCCGACCGTCCCGCACGGCAGGAGCCGGCCGTCCTCGTGGTATCCGACGAGCAACGCCTCAAAAGGCTTCTCGCCGGTCCACCCGATGACGACGAAGTCATCCGATTTCACGGCTTTGACCTTCAGCCAGAAGGGACTCCGCTGCCCAGGCACGTATGGGCTCTGCATGTGCTTTGCAACCACGCCTTCCAGACCACGCTCGAGGCAGGCCTCGAACAGCTCGACGCCGTCCTCCTCGATATGGTCGGGGACGAAGATGTGGCCACCGGCCTCGACCGCCTTGCGCAAGCGCGCCCGCCTGCGCGCGAGCGGCTGGCGCAGCAGCGGCTTCTCATCCAGATAGAGCGCGTCGAACGCGAGGTAGGCGACCGGGATCTCATCTTTGCGCGCGGCGCCGCCGGTGAGACGCTCACGCAGGCGGGTGTAGTCGGGGCGCCCGTCCGGGTCGGTGGCCACGAGCTCGCCGTCGATCACGCTGCCGGGCGGGACCCGTGCCGCCGCGGCCGTCACCTCTGGCAGGTCGGCGGTCAGGTCGTTGAGGCCGCGGTCCTGGAGGTGAACCTTGCCTTCGGGATCGCGAAAGAGCATGCAGCGGAGCCCGTCCCACTTGACCTCGAACAGGTACTCGGGGGAGCTGAACGGAGCCTCGGCCGAAGCCGCCTGCATCGGGCGCAGCTCGGCCGGAAAGCTCTCGAGCTCGATCTGGAGCTGGTTCGAATCCAACGCCTCCAGATTAGCCCCGAACTCCCTCCCCTCTTTGGGGGGGAGGGTTGGGGAGAGGGGCGTGAGTAGTCGAGGGCCTTACGAAGCCTTGCGGCGCGCCTTCTTTGCCTCGGGGGCTGCCTTCTCGCGCGCGGCCCGAGACTTCTTGGCGGCGTCGACCGACGCCCTCAAAGCCTCCATCAGGTCCATGACCTTCGCGGTCTGCTGAACCGCCGGCGCTTCGATGACCTCGCCGTCGATCTTGGCCTGGACGACCTTCATCACCGCCTCGCGGTACTCGTCCTTGTAGCGGCTCGGGTCGAACGAGTCGGCGAGGCTCTCGATCAGGGCTTTGGCCATGTCGAGCTCTTTGGGGTTGATCTTGATCTCGCTTTCCAGTCCCTTGAGGCCTTCCGCGGATCGGATCTCATCCGGCCAGTGGAGCGTGTTCATCAGCAGCACGTCGCCGGTCGGGTGAAGAGCGCAAAGCCGCTCGCGGTCTCGGAGCGCGATCTTCGCCACCGCCATTCTGCCCGTCGCCTCGAGAGCCTTCCGCAGAAGGTGGTACGGCTTCTTGCCTAGCTCCTCCGGCTCCATGTAGTACGCGCTGTTGTAGTAGAGGCCGGGCTCGATGTCATCGCTCGGAACGAATTCGTGGATGTCGATGCTGTGCGCGGTCGCCAGCGGGACGTTGTCGAGGTCCTTCTCGTCGATGATCACGTAGCGGTCCTTGCCGACCTCGAAGCCTTTGAGGATCTCGCCATACGCGACCTCGTGCTCGCCTTCGGGGCACCAGCGCTTGTAGCTGATCGGCGAGCGATGGTCCGGACAGAGCTGACGGAATGAGACTTTGGCGCTTGATTCGGTCGCGTTATAAAGGCGGATGGGGATCGACACCATCCCGAACGAGACGACTCCTTTCCACATCGATCGGGGCATGGCGTCGAAGTTTACCTCCTAATCTTGTTTGCTGGCTACTTTTCGTAGGTAGCTTGGATCCAGCCGCCAAGCACCCCATTGAACGCCTGGGGGTCCTCGAGGTACGAGAGATGGCCAGTCCCCGGCAGGACCGCGAGGCGCGCGGCCGGCATTTCGGCCGCGGCTTGCCGGGCATAGGCCAACGGGAAGTAGTCTCGCTCACCCCACACGAGCAGAGTGGGGGAGGAGATCTCGTGCAGGCGTCCCCACACCTTGTAGCCGGGCTCGGCCTCGTGAATCGCCACGCTGCGGTAGACCTCGAATTGAAAGCGTGTGGCCCCGGGCCTGCTCGCGGTTTCCAGCGCGTAATCGAGCGCGGGCTGGCCGTGCGGGATGCGATATGGGTCGACGGTGAGGCGCCGAATCGTGCGCTCCAGCCGCCGGCGCGTCGGCCGGGCCCCGGCTGCGAGCCCCAACAACGCGCCCAGCACCGGGTGGCGAGTCGCCATCACGAAGCCGGGCGGTCGGGGTCCCAGGCCGCCGGCATCGACCAGGACCAGGCCGGCCACGTTGGGTCGGAGGCGCGCGAAATGCAGCAGCGACATGTAGCCGCCGAGCGAATGACCGATGAGCAGCGGCCAGTCGAACCGGTCCAGGAATTCGGCCAGCCATTCCAGCATTCGCTCCATCGTCCCCGGGCTGGGCCACGCTGGAATCGAAGTCTCGCCATGGCCGGGCATGTCGACCGCGATGACGCGGCGCCGTTCCGCCAGAGCCGCCAGCGCCGGGTACCAGAGCGCTGCCGAACCGCCCGCACCGTGCAGCAGCACGGCTTGCGGTGAATCGGCGTGGCCCGCGGTGACCCAATGCGTGCGGAGCCCCGCCACCTCGGCGGCGTGATGCTCGACCTCGATGCCGGCGGCGCGATAGAGTGCGTCCCCGACTCCCCGCAGCCGCGACGTCGTCAGCTCTGCTTCAGGCGCCAATGTCCCGTTGCTCTATGACGATGGCGGAAGCAATCAGGCCGGCGATCACGATCACGAGCATGACCACGAGACCAGTTTGGTCCACTCCGGTACTGAGCGGCTGGCCGTACAACTTGAACGCCGACACGTCCTGCGCCCATACCGGCAGCTTGAAGATCGGCCCGAGCTGGACGGTGAGGTAGCTCGCAAACGCAAAAGCCCCGAGGATGCCGACAGTTGCCCGCGGGATCCTCGATGCGAGCAGCGCGCCCACTGTTCCGAACACGAGCGTGAACGGTACGAGCAGCAGCGAGGCCTCCGCAAGGCGCCGGCTGTTCAGGTCGATCGACTGGTAGTGGGCTTCGATCCCGACGGCTACGCCGCTCACCGCGGCGATGAGGAGCGCCCCCAAGGTGAGCGCGATCAAGCGCTCGATCACCACGCGAGCGCGGGAGATCGGATTGCTGAGGACGAGCTCCAGGCGTCCATCCGAATCCTCCGCGGTCCAGCGCGCGACCTGAGTGATCGCGAAGCCGGCCATGAGCAGCTCCGCGAACCCGAACCAGATGAATCCAAGGAAGGACGCGTAAATGTTGCCGTTGACGAAGATGGCGAAGTAGGGCGCCAGCTCCGGGATCGCAAGCAAGGGCTTGACGATCGACTTGGTCAGGACGACAAAGATCGCGCCCAGCGCCGAGAGGCCCGCGGTCCAGACGAGAAGGCTGACGCGACGCTCGTACAGGTCGCGCACGACGGGGACCCGCCAGATGGGCGACCTCGACATCTTGTAGCTCGCTCGCCTGGTCGGAGTGGGGATTGTCAGGAGCGGCGAGCCGACGTCGCGATAGCGAAATGCGAGCGCCGCCAGCACGGCGGATCCAGCGGCAATCCCGAGCAACACCAGCGTTGCCCTTGCGTCGAGGGTCCCTCCAGGCGCGAGCGGCGAGCTCTGCTCGTAGTAGTGAAACGGCGACAGCCACCGCCAGCGCACAAGGACGTCCAACGTCCGGCTGAGGCTGTTGACCAGGAAGAGGGCGAGGAGAAGCACGCCCGCAAAAGCCGTGGAGTTGCGCGCGCTGGTGAACTGTGCGAAAAGCAGCGTCAGGGAGTAGCAGCAAACTCCGAGCGCCGCGAGCGCGACGGCCGCTTCCAGAACCGGCACTGTGCTCAACGTCTCGCCCCCGCTCGCGACCCCCACGAGCAGGCCCGCGCCGGCCGCGAGGGCGGCGACCACGCTGCCAGTTGCGAATGCTGCGACGCGGGTCGCGATCATCCGCGGCCTTGAAAGCCCATTCGCCAGGAGCGCCGGGACGATGCCGCGCTCTTCGTCACCGCGCGCAGCGCCGCTGGCGGAGGCGAGAGCCCAGATCGCGAACAAGATGGCGAAGAATCCGAAGGCGCGCCACTGCACGTAGCCGCCGACCGTGTCCAGACGAATCGGGGGCGCGATGATCACCGTGAACTGCGAGGCGAGCAGCGACATCGAGCGGCCGAATGCCTTGCGTTCGGCATCGGTGTGGCCCGCGATCTGGTAGAAGCCGGCCGCCTGCACGAGCGCGACGAGGAACGCGACCGCGCCGAAGCCTCCGATACCCCAACGGCCCAGGCGAAGGGCAAGGAGGTAAGCCGCCATTACGGGGTCATGGCTTTCGTCGGTGCGGTTTCTCTGTAGTACTCGAGGAAAATCTCCTCGAGGTTGGGCTCGTGGCTGACCAGGTTGGTCACAGTCGCGCCGCGGAGTGCGTCGAGGAGTGGCTCGAAGCTGCCCTTGACGATGCATTTGACGGAGTGGTCGGAGGCGACGACATCTTCGACGCCGGCTGCCGACCGGATCGCATTGACAGGCACCTCGGTGCCGGGCGCGAACTCGAGCTCGACGTGGTGGAAGCGGATGGCATGCAGCTCGTCGAGGTCGGCGATCGTCACCAGCCGGCCCGAGCGGATGATCCCGACTCGGTCGCACATGCGCTCGACCTCGGAGAGGATGTGAGACGAGAGAAAGACCGTGGCCCCGTCTTCACGAGCTTCAGACAGCAGGCCGAAGAACTCCTGCTGGTTCAGCGGATCGAGCCCGTGAGTCGGCTCGTCGAGGATCAACAGCTGGGGCCGGTGCATGAAGGCGAGCACGATGGCGAGCTTCTGCTTGTTGCCGCTCGAGTATTCGCGATAACGGCGGCTGAGGTCGAGGTTGAACCTCTCAGCGAGCCTGCGGACGCTGATGAGATCGGCGCCGCCGCGCAGCGCGCCAAGGTAGGCCACGACCTCGGAGCCGCGCAGGCTGCCGAATTGCGGCATCTCGCCGGGGACGTAACCGACCTTGCGCTTGACCGCGACGTAGTCGCGAATGCAGTCGAGTCCGAAGACATGCGCGGACCCGGCTGTGGGCCGGATGAGCCCCATCAAGCAGCGGATCGTCGTGCTCTTGCCGGCGCCATTCGGACCCAGGAAGCCGAAAATCTCCTGCGCCTCGACGTGCAAGTCGAGGTCGAAGAGGCCGCGACCCAGGCCGTAGTTCTTCGACAGCTTTGAAGTCTGGATCGCCGCAACGTCCATCGTGGCTGCATATTAGTGAGCCATGAGGCTGGGTGACCTCGAGCTGTACATCCTCATCGCGGGGAGGTGGAAGGCCGACGGCGGTCTGATGTTCGGCGTCGTCCCCAAGGTTCTGTGGGAGAAGCTGAAGCCGGCCGACGGCAACAACATGATCGAATGCGCATGCGTGGGTTTGATCGCACGCGTGAATGGGCGCGTGATCGTGTGCGAAACGGGGATCGGCACCAAGCTGAGCGAGAAGCGCGCGCGGCAGGTTTCTCTGCGCGAGCCCGAGGGGCTGCTGCACTCGCTGAAGAAGGTTGGGATCCGGCCGGACGAGGTCGACGCGGTCATCACGACCCACCTGCACTGGGACCATGCGGGCGGGTTGACCCGGCTCGAGGGCGGCTGCCTCGAGCTCACGTTTCCGAAGGCGCGCCACTTCATCCAGCGCAGCGAGTGGGACTTCGCGCTGCATCCGGATGTGCGCAGCCAGTCGGGATACGTCACGGACGACTTCACGCCTCTGGAGGACGGCAACCACCTGGTCGAGTTCTTGGATGGGGATGCGGAGGTTCTCCCGGGAGTCCACGTCCGTCATGTGGGCGGGCACACCCCGGGGAGCCAGGTCATCGTGCTGCGCTCGGGCGAGCTCGCGTGCGCGGTGACCGGCGACCTCGTCTGCCAGACGCCGCATTTGCGCGTGCCGTGGACGATGTCGGCGGATATCGAGCCGCTGCGTGTGCTCGAGGAGAAGGCGCGGCTGTTCGACGAGGCGCAGAAGCATCGGTGGCTCCTGCTCTTGAGTCACGAGCCCGACCAGCCCGCGGGGTATCTCGAAGAGGACGGGCGCTGGCGCCCGGAGCCGCGCCTGGCCTGAGGGCTGGAAGGAAGACTAGGAAGAGGGAGGGGGGCAGGGCTCGGGCGTATCTCGCCTCCCCGCCACGCGGGGAGGTCGGCCAGCTCGCGCAGCGAGCTCGCCGGGTGGGGAGTCACGAGTTCGCAAAAGACTGGGAAAAGTGAGTTGTTGTCGCCTCCCCGCTACGCGGGGAGGTCGGCCTGCTCGCGAAGCGAGCACGCCGGGTGGGGAGTCACGAGTTCGCAAAAGACTGGGAAAAGGGAGTTGGGGGGCCGTCTGGATGTAAATGCGGTTCGTCTGCCGGGGCAGTGAAGCTCGCAAATTAACATTGCGAAATCCTTGACACCGAACATAGTTTCGATACAATGCGAACATGTGTTCTGAGGGCGGGGAGAGGGGGAATTGGACCTCGGGAGAGGTCTTCGAAGAGATCAACTCGTTGCTCAACCGCCTGCTGTCCGAGGACCTCAATTCACTGCCGGCGGAGTCGATGGGCGTTGACCAGATCGCGCTCCAGCGCATCGGCAGCCGTGTCCAGGCCGAAGGGTTGCGCCGGCTCCGCCGCTTCGACAGCGGCCAGGGCTATGCGCCTTCCGGCGCACTCTCTGCGAGGGCGTGGCTGCGCTGGCAGCTGAACCTGACAGTCAACACGGCGTCGGAGCGGGTCGCGATGTCGCGGAAGCTGGTAGCTCTACCGCAAACAGAGCAGGCCCTTGCCGATGGCGACATCAGCTACCGGCATGCGGTCCTCATCGCGGAGACTGCAAGCCAGCTCGGCGACAAGTTTGAGGCCCACGCGGAGACCATCCTGGTCAAGGCGGCCAAGGAGGTCGATCCCTGGCACCTGCTGCGGCCGATCTGGCACCTGAAGCACTGCCTCGATCCCGATGGCGTCCTCAGCGATGCCAACAAGGCGAACAGCCGTCGCTTCCTTCACCTCAGCCAGACCTTCGATGGCGTCTATCGGATCGATGGGTGGCTCGATGCCGAAAGCGGAGCGACTCTCAACACCGCGTTGGATTCGGTCATGGGACCGAGGCTTGCCGACGACGACCGGAGTGCTGCGGAGCGCCGCGCCGATGCCGCCGTGGAGATGGCACGCCGGCAGCTGGACGGTGGGCAGCTCCCCGCGGTCGGGGGTCAGAAGCCGCACCTGGCGGTCAGCGTCGACATGTCGACCCTGAGCAAAGAGCCGGGCTCGATGGCGGCTGAGCTCGAGTGGTCACAGCCGATTCCGGCCGAGACCGCCCGCCGGCTGGCATGTGACGCCGCGATCACGCCCATCATCGATGGCGAGGCCGACCGCACCAGCCGGGTGGTGCCGGGTGCGACGCGGCGTGCACTGATCGCGAGAGACAAGGGCTGTCGGTTTCCCAGCTGTGACTGCCCGCCGGCGTGGACGGATGCGCATCACGTCAAACATTGGGCGGATGGTGGTCCGACCACGCTCGACAACCTGATCCTTATGTGTCGCCGGCACCATCGATTGGTGCACGAAGAAGGCTGGACGCTGGAGCTCGCTCAGGATCGAGAGCTGGTCGCGATCCCGCCGTAACGCGCCGCCATTGACAACTGCCAGGGGAGCTTCTACGTTGCTCGCGGCTGCAGCGGGTAAGTGAGGAGGCGAGTCATGGGTTCGATCCGATACCTTGTCGCGCGAGTCGTGGCGGTCGCTACCGCGGTCGTGGTGCTCATGGCGCTGACTGCCTCATCGGCGGCAGCGTCCGAAACGAAGACTTTCACTGGGACGAAGGATTGCAACACGAGTCCGAGCCCACCAGATCCGGGGGGCTTCTGTGTCCTCACGCAATCCAATCTTGAGATTCTGCTCAACGCCAAGATCTACTACACAAAACCAGATCCAGTCGCGCTGGCTGCAGGCGTTCTCTCCAGTCCCGTAACGCTAAAGACCGCGGACGAGGAGCCGAGCACGGCGACGGGCCACTGCACATTCCACATCAATACGGTGACCGGCCTCTGCATTTTTTCGCGCGGAACTGACGACCTGGAGGGGTTCCACCTCACGATGGCGGTCTTTGGGGTAATTCCCGACACGAACGTGTACAAAGTCTCGGGAACGTACTTGTTCGATCGTCACGTAAAGACGCAGACCTTTACGGGGCAGAAGGAATGCGTAAAGCCCGCTTCCCAGATCACGCCGCCGGCGATCGGCGGCTACTGCGTCTTCACACAATCGAGCCTTAACATCCTGCTGAACGCCCACGCTAACTACGTCGGTGCCACGGTCACTCCTAACGCGGGACCAGGCGGCGCTGCCGTTCTCGATAGTCCGATATTGCTCAACGCGACCGACGGGAGCACGGCGACCGGGCATTGCACGTACTACCGCCCTACGCTGACGACTCCTGGACACGGCCTGTGTGTCTATACGAGCGGTACCCGCAAGTTGGCGGGATTCCACGCCACCTTGATGGTAGGGCCGCCGATCAAGGCCGGGGTTTTCTCAGTCGGCGGAACCTACTGGTTCGATCGCAACCACGACGGCGACGGGGACAACGCCGGCGACTAAACGCGCTTAACAACCAGGGCTCCCATCGAGTAATCCTTCGGATAGGGTCGGCGACGTGCTCGCCACCGTCGACTCATGCGTGCTCGCGGGCCTCGAAGCCCGTCGCGTCGAGGTCCAGGCTGACAGCGCGAACGGAGAGACCAAGTTCTTTCTCGTCGGCTTGGCTGCGACCTCCGTCAAAGAAGCGCGCGAGCGCGTTCGGTCGGCGATCAAGAACAGCGGTTTGGATTTTCCGCGCAAGCGGCTGACCGTCAACCTCGCGCCCGCGGAGATGCGCAAGGAGGGCAGCGGTCTCGACTTGCCGATTGCCATCGCCATCGCGCTGGCCGAGGTGGGCAAGCGCGCGCCCGCACGCAGCGCCTTCCTGGGCGAGCTTGCACTCGATGGCGCCGTCCGGCACGTGGACGGCGTGCTGGTGGCGGCTCGATGCCTGAAGAGGCTGGGCTTCGATCGCTTCTTCGTGCCGGCCGCCGATGCGAGCGAGGCTGCGCTCATCGAAGGCCTTGAGGTCATCCCATGCGAGCACCTGGCAGGCGTCTTTGCACATCTGCTGGGCCAAACGCAGATCGCGCCCCAGCTCTTCACCGATGTCGCGGTCGAAGGTGCGGCGGGAGTTGTCGAGAACGACCTCGCCGAAGTCCACGGCCAGGAGGAAGCGCGCAGGGCGATCGAGGTCGCGGCCGCCGGAGGCCACCACCTGCTGCTGAGCGGTCCGCCCGGCTCCGGCAAAACGATGCTCGCCCGCTGCGTCCCTGGAATACTGCCGCCGCTCGAGCTCGCCGAGGCCTTCGAGGTCGCGCAGGTCAGGAGCCTGCTCGGCGACCTGTCGCCTGGTCGCCCGCTCGACTGGACGCGCCCATTCCGCGCTCCGCATCACGGCGTGTCGATGGCGGGGCTGATCGGCGGCGGCTCGGGCGTTGCGATGCCGGGAGAGATCAGCCGGTCCAACCACGGCGTCCTTTTCCTGGACGAGCTCGCCGAGTTCCAGGCCCCGGTCCTACAGGCGCTCAGGCAGCCGCTCGAGACCGGGCGGGTCACGATCACGAGGTCTGGCGGCTCTGTCACCTACCCCGCGCGGTTCACCCTGGTGGCTGCCACGAATCCGTGCCCATGCGGATGGCTTGGCGACCCCGTGCGCGCCTGCCGGTGCACGCAGGCGGTAGTCGACGGATATCAGCGCCGCCTGTCCGGTCCGCTGCTCGACCGCATCGACCTCCAGGTCCAGGTTCGCCGCGTACCGCTCGCTGCGCTGGCCGCCGAGCCGCGCGGTGAGCCCTCGCAGGCGGTCAGGGAGCGCGTGCTGGCGGCGCGCGCGCGTCAGCAAACACGCCAGGGATGCCTCAACGCCCAGCTCAAACCCAGCCGCCTGCGCACTCTCGCCGCGATGGAGCCTGGCTCGAAACGGACCCTCGAGCGCTGGTCCGAGCAGAAGGGACTCACGGCCCGTGGCTTCCATCGGGCCTGGCGCGTGGCACGAACCGCGGCCGACCTCGAAGGCGCCGAGCTGATCGCGGACCGCCACGTCCTCGAGGCGCTCGGTTACCGGTTGCACGACGTTGCCGCTTGACCTCAACACCCTGAACGCGCGCGGCCGGTGGCCTCCACCGGATGGCCCGCGCGTGGCGATCGTCGGCTCGCGCCGCCCGTCGCCTTATGGCGAGGCGGTCGCGGAGCAGCTCGCCGCGGACCTGGCCCGGGCCGGCGTGGTCGTGGTCAGCGGCCTCGCGCTGGGCTGCGATGCCGCCGCGCACCGTGGCGCCCTCAACGGAGGCGGCGTCACCATCGCTGTCATGGGCACCGGCGTCGATATCGTCTATCCCGCCGCGCACTTTCGCCTGGCTGAAGAGATCGTCGCCGCAGGCGGTGCACTCGTCAGTCAGTTCCCAAATGGGACGTCTCCACGCCGCCGCAACTTCCCGGCTCGCAACGTCACGTTGGCGGCCCTCTCCGACGTGGTGGTCGTGGTGGAAGCGGTGCAGGGGTCGGGAGCGCTGATCACGGCCGAGGCCGCGCTCGACCTACATAAAGAGGTAATGGCTGTGCCCGGGAGCATCTTCTCGCCCCTCTCGGTGGGCACCCACGCCCTCATCCGCGACGGGGCCGGCCTGGTCCAGAACGCCCGTGACGTGCTGGCCGCGCTGGGCGTCGGGCGAGAGGTCCTGGACGACCCCCTGAGCGCCCCGAAACGCCTCGGTTTTGGGCTTCCCGCGCAGCGTGACGGCATCCTCCTGCACCTCTCGGACGTGCTGGCCGTGAGCACCGCTGAGCTGGCCCGAAAGCTGCACCTCCCGGTCGCAGAGGTGCTCGGCCGGCTCACCTCTCTGGAGCTGGACGGCGCTGTGCGCCGTCACGGGGCGGGTTACGTAAGGGCATTGCGAACGGGCAAAGACTGAGCGTAGGATTGCCCGCCTCAGAAGCCGGAAGGGCGTCCGCGACGCCTGGACAGGGGTCCGGGACGGCCGCCCAGGGAAGTTATCCGGCCTTTGGGGAATATAGGGAGAGCAATGTCCGAAGGTTTGATCATCGTCGAGTCGCCGGCCAAGGCGCGAACGCTGAAGCGGTTCCTGGGTGACCGTTTCGACGTCCTCGCCTCGATGGGCCACGTCCGCGACCTGCCCGCCAAAGAGATGGGCGTCGAGGTCGAGGCCGGATTCAAGCCGCACTACGAGGTGGTCGAAAGCCGGCGCAAGACGATCAACGAGCTGACGTCGGCGACCAAGAAGGACCGCCAGAACGTCATCCTCGCCTCCGACCCGGACCGGGAGGGGGAGGCGATCGCCTGGCACCTGGCCGAGGTGCTCAAGCTGCGCTCCCCGAAGCGGATCGAGTTCCACGAGATCACGGCCGATGCCGTGCGCAAAGCCCTCGAGGCGCCGCGCGAGATCGACATGCGGCTGGTCAACGCCCAGCAGGCCCGCCGCGTGGTCGACCGGCTGGTCGGCTTCCGGCTGAGCCCCTTCCTGTGGAGCAAGGTCCAGAAGGGCATCGGGGCGGGCCGGGTGTCGTCGGTCGCTCTTCGCCTGGTCGTCGACCGCGAGGAGGAGATCAGGAAGTTCGTCGCGGTGGAGTCGTGGACGATCGACATCGAGCTCTCCAAGCTCGCCGACGAGCGCCGCTTCCTGGCCCGCCTCAATCGCCCCAAGAACGTGGAGGGCAGCGCGGACGCAGAACCCAAGCTCCAGGTCAAGACGCAGGCGGAGGCCGACGCGATCGTGCGTGCGATGGAAGGCGCGACATACAGGGTCCTGGGCGTGGAGAAGAAGCGCCGGACCAAGAGCTCCTACCTGCCGTACATCACCTCCACCTTGCAGCAGGACGCGTCGAGCCGGCTGCGCTTCCGACCCTTCAACACAATGCGTATCGCGCAGCAGCTGTACGAGGGCATCGAGCTGGGCGACGAGGGCCCGACCGGGCTCATCACGTACATGCGCACGGACTCCACCCGCATCTCGGCCGAGGCGGAGGCCAAGGTCAAAGGCATGGTCAAGGAGAAGTTCGGCGAGAAGTATGTCGGCGGTCCGAGAACCGCGAAGGCGAGCCCTGGGGCCCAGGACGCCCACGAGGCGATCCGCCCGACGGACGTCAACCGGACCCCGGAGTCGATCCGCAGGCACCTGAGCGCCGACCAGTTCAAGCTCTACGACCTGATCTGGAGGCGGTTCGTCGCCAGCCGCATGGCGCCCGCGGTGTACGACCAGACGCAGGTCGAGATCGAAGGCGGCGAGTACGTCTTCAGGGCCACGGGTTCGGTGCTGACGTTCGACGGCTTCTACAAGGTGTGGGAGCGCGATGAGAACGGCGAAACGGATCTGCCCGACCTCGCCGCCGGCGAGGACCTCCAGTACCACGGCATCAAGCCGGAGCAGCACTTCACCCAGCCGCCGCCGCGCTACTCGGAGGCGACGCTGATCAAGGAGCTCGAGCAGCGTGGCATCGGGCGGCCGTCGACGTATGCGCCGATCGTCCAAACGATCACGAAGGACCATGGCTATGTCGAAATCAAAGAGCGGCGCCTTCACCCCACTCGCATCGGCGAGGCCGTGAACGCCATCATGGTCGACCACTTCAAGGTCATCTCCGACGACGGCTACACCGCCTCGCTGGAGAAGCGACTCGACGAGGTCGAGCAGGGCAACCAGGAGTGGGTGCCCGTCGTGAGCGATTTCTACGGGCCGCTGCAGAAGATGCTCGTGGCCGCCGAAAAGGCCATGCCTGCCGACACGGATGAGGAATGCCCGCTGTGCCACGAGGGCCACCTGGTCATGAAGGCCAGCCGGTACGGTCCGTTCCTGGGCTGTTCGCGGTACCCGAAGTGCAAGTTCCGCCGGGCGTCGGCGGCCAACGGCGAAGTGCCCGAGCCCAAGCTCCTCGACGAAATGTGTCCCACATGTGGCAAGCCGCTGCAGCAGCGCGTGGGTCGCTACGGGGAGTTCGTCGGCTGCTCCGGTTACCCCGACTGCAAGTACATCAAGCGCGACGCGGCGCAGTCCGAGGCCAAGCCGACAGGCGAGAAGTGCCCGTCCTGTGCCGAGGGCGACCTCGTGGAGAGGACCGGACGCTTTGGGCCGTTCGTCGCCTGCTCGCGCTACCCCGAATGCAAGTACCGCGCCAACATCGGCAAGGACGGCAAGGTGCGCGAAGGCCCGAAGGTGCTGGACGAGCCGTGCCCGGTCTGCGGCAAGCCGCTGGTGGAGCGCCGCGGCCGCTACGGGCCGTTCAAGTCCTGCTCCGACTACCCGAAGTGCCCAGGCCCGAAGGGCGCCAAGAAAGTCGAGGTCTGACAGCAACCTCTAGCTCTCGGTTTTTCAGAGTATGGTGGCGCCGTGGAGGGGGAAGCTCCGCCTAGACCTGAGGGTCCCGATTTCAACCCCGGTGTCGTCGAGTCGTCGGTCGGCGCTCCCACGCCGCCGCCACCGACCGCCCCGCCCGACTACGTTCCGCCCCCCAGTTACACTCCACCGCCCGCAACAGCTCCGACTGCTCCTCAGGGCGCACCGCGCCAGGGGGGCTCTCGGCGGTGGCTCGTCATCGGCATCGTGGTGGTGCTTCTGATCGCCATCCTGGGCGGCGGCGCAGCCTTCGCCAACGCCTCTTTGTCCAGCACCTACAGCCCGCAGCGGGCGGTCATCGATTACTTCGCCGCCCAGAGCCGCGGGGACGTCAACACGATGCTGTCGAATGCGACCTACTTGAAGGGCGATGCCACCTATGCGCCGTTCTTCGGCAAGGATGCGTTGGCGAAGATGGCGTCGCTCTCGCAGAACAAGGCCATCTCCAACGTCAACATCGTCTCCACCAAGGCAGTGGATGCATCGACAAGCACGGTCACGGTGTCGATGACGTGGTCGGGCAACGAACGCACCCACACATACATCGTCCGCAAGGACACATCTCGCGTCCACTTCGTCTTCTATAACTCGTGGCGAGTCGAGATCCCATTCGTAACCATCGCAGTGATCCTGCCGCCCCAGGCTGGCGCGATCGAGGTGGACGGCACGGGCCTGCCTGCGGGTGCCCCGCCAACCGCAATCCAGGTCATCGAGGGCTACCATTCGGTGACGATGCTCGGCTCGGATTTCTACGACGCCGCGACCCAGATCGTCTACGGCGTAGACGGCAACCCGGCGCCCACTTTCCTGGGTACGATCAAAACATCGTTTCGTGATGCCGTCGCGACCTCCATCAAAGCTGCATTTCTCACCTGCGATCCCGCCACATACAGCGACTGCATCAGCCACACGTACCCGGTTCGGGCCGGCTACTACGATGCCCTTACGGGCTATCCCGGTTACTCGGAGATCGATGTCTATTCGGCGTGGTCCTTCGCCTTTTCCAGCGATCCCACAGCGAGGATGAACCTGGTCGTCACGGCCCAGCCGGGCAAATTGACGGCTAGCGGCACGTGCGCCGTGACCCTGACGGTCGACGGGAGCAGCCACTACAGCTTCTCGGGGAGCTGGGCCGCGACCATCAGCTACGCGAATGGAACCTTCGCGACCGTCGTGAACTACAACTGCACCGTCGCCCAAGCCTGAGCGTCCCCCCTCGGCAGATTCGGGAAACCGAAGGCTGGGTATACTCAATAAGCCAGTCACAGCGACTGAGTTAGCACGCCCGGGGCAATGCTCCTGTCCTTGAATCAAGGCCAGAACCGGGCGGAAGTGGAACAGGGAGGCAATCGAACGTGGCTCAGGTGACCCTCAAGCAGCTGCTGGAGGCAGGTGTCCACTTTGGGCATCAGACCAGCCGCTGGAACCCAAAGATGCGTACCTACATCTTCACCGCGCGCAATGGCATCCACATCATCGACCTGCAGAAGACGGTCCGGCTCCTCGACGAGGCGTGGGATTTCGTGCGCGGGGTCGCGGCCAGCGGACGGCCGGTGCTGTTCGTCGGCACCAAGAAGCAGGCTCAGGAGACGATCCAGACTGAGGCCGCGCGCTGCGGCATGTACTTCGTCAATCGCCGCTGGATGGGCGGCATGCTGACCAACTTCAGCACTGTGAAGAAGCGGATCGACCGCCTGCAGGAGCTGCGCAAGCTGCAGCAGGAAGGGCAGTTCGAGCAGATGCCGAAGAAGGAAGCCAAGAAGCTTCAGGACGAGCTCGACCGCCTGATGTTCCACTTCGACGGCATCGCGGACATGAAGCGCCTGCCGGGCGCCCTCTACGTGGTCGACCCGCGCAAAGAGCACATCGCGGTCACCGAAGCCAACCGCCTGAAGATCCCCGTGGTCGCGATCGTCGACTCCAACTGCGATCCCGACCTCATCACATACGTCATTCCGGGCAATGACGACGCCATCCGCGCCGTCAAGCTCCTGACCGGAAAGATCGCCGACGCGTGCCAGGAGGGACGCCAGGAGGCTCAGGCACGCGGAGAGATCCCGGCCGAGGTCGAGGAGCGCGAGTTCCTGGAGACCCCGCGGTACGAGGAGATCGAGGAGTACCTCGAGGACGAGGACGACTTCCTGCCGACCGTTTCGGAGGATGAGTTCATCGGCCGCACCGGCGAAGAAGAGGAGGCGCGCTAGTGGCCTCTGTATCCATGGAGCTCGTCAAGAAGCTCCGCGAGATGTCGGGCGCCGGCATGATGGACTGCAAGAACGCGCTCGAAGAGGCCGAGGGAGACCTGGAGAAGGCATACACGATCCTGCGTGAAAAAGGTATCGCCAAGGCGGCCAAGCGGGCCGGCCGTTCCACAGGCCAGGGCGTCGTCGAGGCCTACCTTCACCGCACGACGCCGGATTACCCGCCACAGGTCGGCGTGCTGGTCGAGGTCGACTGCGAAACCGACTTCGTCGCCAAGGGCGAGGAGTTCCGGAAGCTGACGCGCGAGATCGCCCTTCAGATCGCGGCGACCAATCCCCGGTGGGTTTCTCGCGATGAGGTGCCCGATGAGGTGCTCGTCGAAGAGCGCAACCTGTACGAGCGCAAGGCCGAACAAGACGGCACCCCGCCGCAGGCGCTCGCCAAGCGAGTCGACGGCCAGGTCGAGAACTTCATCAAGGAGACCGTTCTGCTGGAGCAGCCATACTTTCGGGAGCCAAAGCACACCGTCAAGGACCTGATCGCGGAGAACATCTCAAAGCTGCAGGAGAACATCACGGTGCGCCGGTTTGCCCGGTTCAACGTCCGCGAGGCCGACTAACTCCAGGAATGGGCGATCGAACGCCGAAGTACAACCGCATCCTGCTCAAGCTGAGCGGCGAGGCGCTTGGTGGGGCGCGCGACTACGGCATCGATCTCGCGGTGGTGTCGACGATCGCGGGCCAGGTCAAGCGCGTGCACGAGATGGGCGTGCAGATCGCGCTCGTCGTCGGGGGCGGCAACATCTTTCGCGGGTTGGCCGCGAGTGAAAAGGGATTCGACCGCGCGACCGGTGACTACATGGGCATGCTCGCGACCGTCATCAACGCGCTCGCCCTGCAGGACGCGCTCGAGCGAACCGGCATCCCGGCGCGCACCATGACGGCGATCCAGATGCCTCAGGTGGCCGAGCCGTACATCCGGCGCCGCGCGGTGCGCCATCTGGAGAAGGGTCGCGTGGTGATCCTCGCCGCCGGCACCGGCAACCCATACTTCACCACCGACACGACGGCCGCCCTTCGCGCCGTCGAGATCGAGGCGGACATCATCCTGAAAGCGACCAAGGTCGATGGCGTCTACACGGCCGACCCGAAGCTCGACCCCAAGGCGGTCAAGTTCCAGCATCTCGACTATCTGGAGGTGCTGAACCGGGGCATCGAGGTGATGGACAACACCGCCCTGACTCTCTGCATGGACAACAACGTGCCCATCGTTGTCTTCAACCTTCTCGAGCCCGGCAACATCGAACGGGTCGTGCTCGGTGAAGAGATCGGCACTTTGGTCGGAGCGCTGGGATGATTGATCCGGTATTGCGCGACGCAGAGTCGAAGATGTCGAAGTCGGTCGACCACTTCGCCGCGGAGCTCACCGGCATCCGGACCGGCCGCGCGAACCCCGCCCTCATCGACAAGGTCATGGTTCCTTACTACGGCACCCCGACCCCGCTCAACCAGCTGGCCCAGATCAGCGCGCCAGAGCCGCGACTGCTGGTCGTGCAGGTCTACGACAAGAGCCAGATCGGCGCCATCGAGAAGGCGCTGCGCATGGGCGAACAGGGCCTGAACCCCGCGAGCGACGGCCAGGTCATCCGCGTTCCGATCCCGCCTCTGACTGAGGAACGGCGGAAGGAGTACGTCAAGCTCGTGCGCCACAAGGCGGAGGAGGCGCGGGTGGCGATCCGCAACGTCCGCCGCGACGAGATCCACCAGGTGGACACGATGCAGAAGCAGGGGGACGTGCCCGAGGACGAAGCGAAACGCGCCCACGCCCGCCTGCAGAAGGTCACCGAGGCCCAGATCGAACGTGTCGACGCCCTGGCGGGCCGCAAAGAAGCCGAAGTCATGGAGCTTTAGGACCGTACACCTCCCCACCACGTGGGGAGGTCCCGGCAAAGCCGGGGGTGGGGCGGTCCAATTGCCCACTCGGTACGCTGTGCTGACCTTGGACGCCTCAGTTCCTCGTCACATCGGGATCATCATGGACGGCAACGGGCGCTGGGCCCGGCGCCGGGGCCATCCGGCGAGCTTCGGTCATCGCGCCGGGGTCCGGGCGATCAAGCGCGTGCTCGATGGTTGCGAACAGCTGGGCGTACATGCCCTCTCCGTCTACGCCTTCTCGACCGAGAACTGGTCGCGGCCTCGCGCGGAGGTGCGGGCCCTGATGCGGCTCTTTCACGAAACCATGCAGCGCGAGATCGACGAGATGCACCGGCGGGGCGTGCGCATCGTGGTCAGCGGGCGGCGCGAAGGCCTGTCGCCGCGGATGCGGCAGCGAATCGACGAGTCCATCGCACTCACGAGCAAGAACACCAACGGCGTCCTCAACGTTTGCCTGAACTACGGCGGCCGCGCCGAGATCGTCGATGCGGTGCGCAAGCTGGTGGGGGAGGGCATGCCACCGGAGCAGATCGACGAGGCGGCAATCGCGTCGCGCCTCTACAATCCGGACCTCCCCGATCCCGATCTCATCATCCGGACCGCGGGCGAAAGTCGCGTGAGCAACTTCCTGCTTTGGGAGTCCGCCTACTCCGAGATGCTGGTGTCGGAGACGTTGTGGCCCGACTTCGACGTCGAGGATCTCAAGTCCGCGATCGCGGATTACAACTCGCGGATCCGCCGGTTTGGGGGCCGGCCGGAGCATGAATTAGCCACCGGAAGCGCGTCCAAATGACGACCGACAACCCCGCCGTCACTCGCCCCAAACCGAGCCCGCTCATGGTCCGGATCCTCAGCGGGTCGATCTTCCTGGCCGTGGTCATCGCCGGCGTCTACGCCGGCATCTATGGCGTCTACGCCCTCGTGATCATCCTGGCCGGGCTCGCCTTGTGGGAGTTCATCGGCCTCTCCGAGGGCATGGGCTCGCGCGCCCCCGCCTGGCTTCTGTTTCCGCTCGGCGCCTTTTTCGCGTTCAGCGGCACCGTGCTCAAGAATGTCGACGTCGCCCTGGTGCTCTCGCTCGCTCTGGTGGGCGGCCTCGCCGCATTCCTGGTGGTGCCCGGTCGCCGGCAGGGTCTCGGCCGGTGGGCGATGGGGCTGGCCGGGGCGCTCTACATCGGAATGCCGTTCAACTACTACCTGCTCCTCTACACGTCGAAGCCGAGCGGCTTCGTGTGGACGCTCTTCACGATCCTCGCGGTCGTCGCCAATGACGCCGCCGGGCTGCTGGTGGGCAGCCGGATCGGCCGCCACCCATTCTTCGCGACGATCAGCCCACACAAAACAGTCGAGGGCGCCGTCGCCGGCGTGCTGGCTTCGGTGATCGTGATGCTGATCGGCGTGTCGTTGATAGTCGGCGTTCCTGCTCTCTACGGAATCCTCATCGGCGTGCTCGTCGGAGTCAGCGCACTGGTGGGCGACCTCGTCGAGTCGCAGATGAAGCGAATTGCCGAGGTCAAGGATTCGTCGCACCTGATTCCGGGCCACGGGGGCGTGCTAGACCGCCTGGACTCGATCTTGTTTCCGCCGATCCTCGTGTACTTCGCCGCGACCATGCTCCACCTGATCCACTGAGATGACGCGAGCCATCAACGTGGCCATCCTCGGCGCCACCGGCTCGATCGGGCAGCAGACGCTCGACGTCATCGACCGCAACCCTGGGCGCCTGCACCTGTTCGGTCTCACCGAGGGCACGCGATCGGCCCGGCGCAGCGCCGAGCACCTGATCCAGGGCCAGGCCGGCGAACCGGACTTCGATGCGCGCGTGCACGCGATGGTCACCGATCCGCGGTGCGACCTCGTGATGGTTGCGATTCCCGGAGCCCGCGCGCTGGCCCCGACCATGGCTGCGCTCGCGGCGGGGAAGGAGGTGGCGCTCGCGACCAAGGAAGTGCTGGTGATGGCGGGCGCCCTCGTGATGAAGGCAGCCGGCGAGCGGGGCATCCGGCCGGTGGACTCCGAGCACAGCGCCATCTGGCAGTGCTTGTGGGGCGAGCGGCGCGACAGCGTCCGCCGCCTGATCCTCACCGCCAGCGGCGGCCCGTTCTGGGCCCACCCGGATCTCGACCTCGACCAGGTCACGGTCGAGCAGGCGCTCAACCACCCGCGCTGGTCGATGGGCCCAAAGGTGACGGTCGACTCGGCCACCATGATGAATAAAGGCCTGGAGATGATCGAGGCCCACCACCTCTTTGGGGTGCCGCTCGAGCAGATCGAGGTCATCATCCACCCGCAGAGCGCGGTGCACTCACTGGTCGAGTTCGTGGATGGCTCGCTGAAAGCCCAGATCGGCCGGCCCGACATGCGCCTGCCGATCGCGGTCGCCCTCGGGTATCCGGACCGCCTCCCGGATGCCGTGCCACCCAGCGCGCTGGACGAGTTGGGCCCGCTCGAGTTCTACCCGCTCGACGAGGCTCGGTTTCCGGCAGTGCGGCTGGCAAGAAGCGCCGCCCAGGCCGGCGGGGGCCGGCCGGCTGTGCTGAATGCCGCCAATGAGGAGGCGGTGAACGCGTTCCTGGGCCGCGCGATCCCATTCACCCGCATCATCAAGACGGTCGAGCGGGCTCTGGAGGCGTTCCCCGGAGGCGGCGAAGAGCTCGAGGACATCCTGGAAGCGGATCGCTGGGCGAGGGAGTTTGTCAAAGCAACTCCGGTAGTCTGAAGACGTGAGCGTGATCGTCAGCGTGGCCGCCATCGCGGGAGCCTTCCTGCTGTTGATCGCGCCCCACGAGGCCGGGCACTTCCTGGTCGCCAAGCTCTTCAAGGTCCGCGTGATCGAGTTTTCGATCGGCGCCGGGACCAAGCTGATCTCCTTCACGCGCGGCGGCACCCTCTACGCCCTGAGGCTGCTCCCGATCCTGGGCTACGTCCGTATGGGCGGCATGGAGGCCGGCGACTTCGACGAGCCCAACGGCTTCCATTCCAAATCCCCCTGGCAGCGGGTCGCGATCCTGGTGGCGGGACCGGTGGCCAACTTCCTGGTCGCGATGCTGCTCATCACCGGCATCGGGCTGACCCAGCTCAACACTGACGCGGGCAAGGTCCTGGGCGTGGTCGCCGGCTCTCCCGCGGCCGCGGCGGGGATGCAGCCTGGTGACAGCATCCGCACCGTCAACGGCAAGCCATTCAGCGTGCCCGGCATGCTTTTGGAAGAGGAGCAAGCGACCAAAGGAGCGCCGCTGGTGTTAGGTGGCGTTCACCCCGACGGCAGGCCGTTCGCGGTCACGGTGACACCAAACTGCACAACGTCCGGCACGAAGCCCACATGCCAGATTGGCGTCGGCCTCCCACGCAGACTCTCCACGGTCGGGACGGCGGTCACCGACGGGGTGAGCTTTCCGGTCGTCGCCATCGGCCAGATCGTCTCCGGCCTCGATTCGCTGATCAACGGACAGGTCAAAGGCGGCCTGCTCGGCCCGGACGGGCTGACCGGCCCGATCGGAATCGCCACCATCACTGCGCAATCGGTCAACCAGGGCTGGCTGAACTACATCTTCCTGGTCGCCATCCTGTCGGTGGCACTCGGCTTCACCAATCTGCTGCCCATCCCCGCGCTCGACGGGGGCCGGATCGTGGTCGCCGTGATCGAGTGGGTGCGCCGGCGGCCGTTCGATCGCAAGAGCGAGCTGAACGTGCAGCGATGGGGCCTGATCGCCTTGCTGGCGCTTGCGGCGGTGATCAGCTTCCTCGACGTCCAGCGGCTCGCCACCGGGTCATTCCCGGGGACCCACTGATGGTCACACGACGAAAATCGATCCCGGTCAACGTAGGCGGCGTGGTCATCGGAGGCGCCGCGCCGATCGCGGTGCAGACCATGACCAAGACCGACACCCGCGACGTCAAGGCCACGCTGCGCCAGATCCACGAGTTGAAAGAGGTGGGCTGCGAGATCGTGCGCCCTGCGGTTCCGGACCGCGAGGCGGCGGAGGCCCTGAAGGACATCGTCAAGGGCTCGCCGCTGCCGGTGATCGCCGACATCCATTACGACCACACCCTCGCGCTTCTGGCGATCGAGGCCGGCGTGCATTGCCTGCGGCTCAACCCAGGCAACATCCCCGACCGCGACAAGGTCATCAAGGTCGTCACCGCGGCCAAGGAGCGGCAGATCCCGTTCCGGATCGGAGTCAACGCGGGGTCGCTGCCCGAAGAGGTGCACAAGAGCATGCGCGAGGACCATGCCATCGACCGTGACAATCGCGAGCAGACCGCCGACCGGATGGTCGAGGTGGCGCTCGGTCACTGCAAGATCCTCGAGGAGCTCGACTACGGCCCCGGCTTCATCAAGGTCTCGCTGAAGTCGACCGACGTTTGGACCAACATCATGGCGAACCGCAAATTCGCCGCCGCGCGCGCGTATCCGATTCACCTCGGAGTCACGGAATCAGGTCCCGTCGAAGCGGGCAGCATCCGCAGCGCCGTGGGCATGGGGATCCTGCTGAGCGAAGGGATCGGGGACACGATTCGCGTGTCGCTCGCCACCTCTGATCCGCGCGAGGAGGTGCGGGTTGCGCACGAGATCCTCAAGACGCTCGCCATCCGCAACGAAAGCGCGACCCTGGTCGCCTGTCCGACCTGCGGCCGGCTCGAGTACGACATGGTGCCCACGGTCAAGGCGGTCGAGGCGCACATCGCCAGGCTGAAGGTCCCGATCACCGTCGCCGTCATGGGCTGCGTGGTCAACGGGCCCGCGGAAGCCCGCCACGCCGACATCGGCGTCACGGGCGGGCGGGGCAAGGGGGTCATCTTCAAGCGAGGTAAGCTGTACAAGACCGTGGCCCAAGAGGAACTGCTCCCCGTGCTGCTCGCTGAGATCGACGCGATCGCGGCCGAGCGCGCGTCCGCCCCGGCCCCGCTCCCGCTCTAGCCCGCGCCTGGACGCGGGCTGTGCATGTGGCTACAGCAATCAAAACTCGGGAGCTATTCGCATGAAAGAGACCATTGAGGAGCAACAGGATTTCGTCAAGGACATCACCAAGATGTCCGACGACTTCGACCGCTGGTACACCGACGTCGTCCGCAAGGCGGAGCTAGCCGACTGGTCGGGGGTGCGCGGCATGATGGTCGTACGTCCCTACGGCTGGGCGATGTGGGAGGCGATCACCCGCGCGTTCGACGACATGATCAAGGAGAGCGGGCACGAGAACTGGGCCTTCCCCTTGCTCATCCCTCAGTCCTTCCTGATGAAGGAGGCCGAGCACATCGAGGGGTTCGCGCCCGAGGTGGCGTGGGTCACGAGGGCGGGCGCGAGCAAGGAAGAGCTCGAGGAGCCCCTCGCGGTCCGGCCCACATCGGAGACCATCGTCGGCTCCCTCATCAAGCGTTACATCCACAGCCATCGTGACCTGCCCAAGCTCACCAATCAGTGGAACAGCGTGGTCCGCTGGGAGATGCGATCGCGCCTGTTCCTACGGTCGCGCGAGTTCTGGTGGCAGGAAGGCCACACGTTCCACGCCTCGGCGCAAGAGGCTGTCGAAGAGGCGGACCTGATCCTCGGGTACTACCGGTCCATAGCCGAGGACTGGCTCGCGGTTCCGGTGCTGAGCGGCAAGAAGTCGCCCGCGGAAACGTTCCCCGGCGCAGTTCACACCCTCACGGTCGAAGGCCTGATGCGCGACGGCCTCGCGCTGCAGATGGGCACGTCGCACTACTTCGGGCAGAACTTCGCGCGCGCCTACGACATCTCGTTCTCCAACAAGGACAACGAGAAAGAGCTCTGCTACTCGACGTCGTGGGGCATCAGCACGCGTCTCGTCGGGGCACTGGTGATGGCGCACGGCGACGATTCGGGCATCATCGTGCCCCCCAAGGTGGCGCCGGTCCAGGTGATCATCGTGCCGATCTTCCGCGATGCGGAGGGCCGCGCCAAGGTCGAAGGGTTCGTCGATGGCTGGGCCCGCGAGCTGAAGGCGGCGGGGATCCGCCACCGCGTCGACTGGCGCGACGAGCGGCCCGGCGACAAATACGCGCACTGGGAGCTCAAGGGCGTCCCGCTGCGGCTGAACGTGGGCGCGCGAGATGTCGACGCCGGCCAGGTGGAGCTGGTGGATCGATTGTCGCGCGAACGCCGGCCCGTACCGGTCGCCGGCATCGCGGAGCGACTGCAAAAAGAGCTGATGACGTTCCAGACGAGGCTCTTCGAACGCGCTCAGGAATTTCAGCGCCAGAACACGTTCGAGCTCTCGACGCTGGCCGAGGTGGCCGCGCACTTCCGGGAGCGTGGGGGTTTTGTGTGGGCTCCCTGGTGCGGTGACGCCGAATGCGAGGCGAGGATCAAGGCCGAGGCGGGCGGGGTGACCATCCGCACGATCGACCCTGACGAGAAGGCTTCCGGCAAATGCCTCGTCTGCGGCAAGCCGGCCAAGCACCGCGTAGCGCTCGCCAAGGCTTACTGAGGCGCTTTGTAGGCTCCTACCCGTCATCTACACTAGTCGGCGGTATCTGCCACCGGCTGCGCAACGCGTGCGAGGTAGGACGCAATGGATCGGGGTAGACAGGGGACTCCCAGGGCGCGGTGGCGCTTTTTCGCGACTGCTCTTACCGCCAGCACACTGGCTTCCTGGTTCGCCATCGCAGGTGGGGTCATTGAAGCCCGCGCGGACAGTCCGTACACGGAGGTGGCCCCGTACGACAATCCGTTCCGGGGCGTACGCAATCTCGCTCCTGAGCGTATCGATCAGGGCGTCGACTACTTCGGCGATGGATCGGTCTACCCGATCGGTGATGGCATAGTCACTAACGTCTACAACGCTGGTTGGCCCAACGGCGTGTTTATCAGCTACAGACTCACCAAGGGCCAGGCCACCGGCTACGTTGTCTACATCGCCGAATGCATTTGGCCAATTAGCCCATTGCACAAGGATTACGTCGTCCACTCGGATACGGCTATCGGCACGATGAGGAGTTGCTGGGACCCTAATTTTCCACAATATTGTGGAACCTCGACCACCAACTGCGGTATCGAGACTGGTTGGGCGGATCCAAACCATCCTAGCCAACCCCTCGCAAGCGGAGGTTACGGAGGGCAATCGAGCAGTTATGGACTCAATTTCAGTGATTTCCTAGTCGCTTTAGGAGCCCTGCCTGGGGCCACCCACACTTCTCCTTATGACACGCTTCCAGCGGGTTGGCCGAACAAGGGCGGCGGGGGCCAGGGCCAGTGCTCAAACACGTCAGGCAAGCAGTACACGCAGCTTGGGCCCAGTGCCACCCAATCGGTATTGATCCCCTACGCCGGAACCGAGATACTGACTGTGTCCCTGCAGCGCTGGGTCGATACTAGTAACTGGACTTGGTGCTTCCAGACTTACGCGAACTTAAGATGGGGCCCGGGTTGGACTCCGCCTCCTGGGAAGTTCGACCTGAACGTACGCGTCAACTGCAACGGCTCGCCTGAAGCAATGGGATGGGCGTATGACCACTCGTATACGACTGCTGATCAATACGTGAACACCGGTTGGTGGACTGCCAGCGGCCCATGCAACAGCTACTGGGGCGCCGATGATGCGGCCGGGTCGTACGGAGCTCAGATCAAGGACCAGTTCGGCAACACTTGGAACTACGGGATTCCTTCGCATGCCACGTATGTTTCCTACGGCACGATGTGAGTCGTAGTCGAGACTTACTAGCGCACCGCGGAACACAACCACCCCAGAATTCCGCGATTCGGGCACAGATGGTCGGATCGCGTTGCCGCTGATACTGCCATGTGGGCCTAAATGGTCGGAGGTTAGCGACTTAGGCGGTCGGGTTTTCGAAAGCCCCGACGGCCGGCGCGTCTCGGTACAGGGACTCCTGCGGGATGACCTTCAGCAGGCCGATGGAGGCCGCATCCATCACCGCCTCTACGACGTCTGGATGGAACTGGCTGCCCGCGCCTTCGCGCACCTGCGCGACCGCAATTTCCAGGGGCACGCCTTTGCGATAGGGCCGGTCTGAAGTCATCGCGTCGATGGCATCGGCGGCGCCGACGATCCACGCGAAGATCGGAAGCTCGTCGCCCTTCTTGCGGTCGGGATAGCCCTTGCCGTCATAGCGCTCGTGGTGCGAGCGCACGATGACCAGCTCGTCGGTGAGCATCTTCAGCCCGCTGAGGATGTTGAAACCCACCACCGGATGCTCCCGCATCTTTGCGAACTCTTCGGCCGTCAGCTTGCCGGCCTTCTGAAGCACGGCGTCCGGCACGCCGATCTTGCCGATGTCGTGGACGCGGCAGCCCCGCTCGAGCCGGACCCAGGCGGTCTTGTCGTCGGGCGCGTATTTCATCTGGCCGGCGATCATCACCGCGTACTGGGTCACGCGCTCAGAGTGGCCGGCGGTGTATGGATCGCGGGCGTCGACCGCGTTGGCGAGAGCCTCGAGTGAGGCGAGGATGACCTCCTCTCGATCCTTGAACAGACGCGCGTTGTCGATGGCCACCGCCGCCTGCGCGGCCAGCTCGGTGACCAGGCCGCGATGGTCCGGCGTGAATGCATGGCCCAACTGGTAGTTGGCCAGAAACAGGACACCGATCGGCTTGCCGCGCAGGGTGATCGGTATGCACAGGACCGCGCGCGGGTTGAGAGGGCTGTCCTTACCGCTCTCGAGCTCCATCGCCCCCATGTATGGCTTGGCGGATGCCATCACGTCCTTGCAGATGTCTCCGCCGAGCCCGAGGGCCAGCTTCTCGGCCGTCTGCGAGTCGGTGCCGAAGCCACCCTTCAGGATCAGCCGGCCCGATTCCTCCAGGGCGAGGCAGCCGATCTGGGCGGATGATGCCTTGGCGGCGCCGGCCAGCACCTGCTGAAGCACCTGATTGATGTCGAGGGTGGAGGTCGCGGCTTGCAGAGCCTCCTGCAGATTCTTCAGCTCCCAGATGCTGCGCTGGTTGTTGTCGTAAAGCTCCGCGTTCCGCACCGCCACCACACCCTGGTTGCCGAGCGTGGCGAGCACGCGCTGATCGTCGGTCGTCCACTCCCGCTTCTTGACGTCGAACACCGAGAGCGTGCCCCAGAGGCGCCCGTCCTCGAGCATCGGGACACAAATCGCCGCCTGGAGGCCATAGGCCACGAGGTCGGGTGGCGACATCAAATCGGCGCTCGCTGAGATGTCGGACACCGCGGTGGCGCGGCCGCCCAGCATCACCGCGCCGACGAGACCCTGCCCGTTCTGAAATTCGAGCGCATCCACCTCGGCGGGGAAGCCGATCGACATGATCACAGCCTGGTTGGCTTGGGTGGTGCTCCGGGTCAGCAGGCCGGCGCTGCCGCCCGTCACACGCACGGCTGTCTCGAGCGTTTTCTGCTCCAGGACTCGCGCGCCCTGGGTCACAGTCGTCAGGGCTTGCGAGACCTCGCCCAGAGCGTCGAGTGCCGTGTCCAGCTTGGTCGCCTGCCCGGTGACCGCTTGCAGGATGCGCGAGTTCTCGACCGCCACGCCGGCGAGCGAGCCCAGCTCGTCCAGCGTGGCGACATCGCGCTGGGCGAAGACGGAAGTCGCGTTGCGGCCGAGGCAGATCGCCCCGAGCACGCCGTGCTGCGCTCTGATCGGGACCAGGGCTTCGTTGACGGTGCCGCCTGGGGTCGAGGGCGGCAGCCCGCTGAAGGTGCCCTCTTCGACCGTTACCAATGTGCGCAGGACGGTCTCGCCACCGCGCACCTTGGCCATCGGCCCGGCGATCGGGGAGGGCGCAAACGGCGCGCCGGCAAAAACGTAGGTGTCGTCGGGCTGGAACAGCACGATCTGGCCGGCTTCGTAGGCGATGAGCTGCGTGCCGGTGACAAGCACCAGGTCGAGCACCTCCGCCATCGTCTTGCCCGCTGCCTCTTTGACGAGCTGGTTCATGACCGAGTACCGAGCCGACTCCTGCTGAGAAAGAGCCACGGCGTGGGCGCTGGCGAGCTGCCCGCCCGCTCTCAGCATCAAGGTGGTGGCCAGGCGCACGTCATCGTCCGTGAAGCCCCCGATCTTGTTTCCGAGCAGGATGAAGCCGCCGATGTGGTCGCCGATCCTCATCGGCACGGCCAGCAGGCTGTCGACAATGAGATCGGTGGGGACGTAGCTCATCAATGCCACGAGGTAGGACTTGTCGGCGCCGACGAACTTGTTGCCGGCCTCGATCGACCTGAGCAGCGCACTCGACGTGCTGGTGCGGTTGACGGGTTGGGGACGCAAACGCAGGCGATCCAGCCCGAACCCAGGCGGCTGAGGGACGAACTGCTTGCCGTCGGCCGAAACCAGGTAGCAGACGGCAAACGCCGCTCCCATCTGGCCCGCGATGCCGGTCGTGAGCGCGCCGATGTCGCCCGGCTTGGTGGCCTCGGCGTCGGCGGTCGCGGCCAGAAACGCGCGATTCTTCTCTTCCAGCTGGGCGACCAGGCCTTCCATCTCGTCGAGCTGGCCGCGCAGCGCGTCGGTGAAGTTCCTGTAGGCGAGGCTGCCGGCAAGCCCGCCCAGGCCCAGGAGCACGAGGCCCCCTAGCTCCAGCGGCAGCTGACTGTCCCGGAGGTCGAACTGGGCGGCGGCCACCGAACCGATCAGCGCGGCCGCAGCCAGAGGGGCGGAGATCTTCCATCTGACGTTCATCGCACCCGCCCCGAGGGCCAGCAGTCCCGCGACGACCGCGATCAGGGCCGCCTGGCCGCTGCGCCCGTGGACGTTGAGCGACGCCCCGGCCAGGATCAGGACCGCGGTCGCGGCGGAGAACCCGACGCGCAAGGCAAACGCACCGCGAATTGAATTCATCAGGCGTGGGTAAGTCTAGGAAAGAGGACTCCTAAACTCTCTATGCAAGTGACTGTTTCCGAGCTGCTCAGGATCGCCGACCATCTCGAGCCTGCGGACCGCGAGCTGGTCCGGAAGGCCTACGAGCGCGCCGCCACGGCCCACCGGGGGCAGCGCAGGCTCTCGGGCGAGGACTACGTCAACCACCCACTGGAGGTGGCCGCCATCCTCGCCGACCTCCAGCTCGACGCGCAGACCCTGGCCGCGGCGCTGCTCCACGACACCGTGGAAGACACCGCGCTTACGGCCCAGGAGATCGAGACCGAGTTCGGGCCGGAGGTCGCGCGCCTGGTCGAAGGCGTCACAAAGCTTGGCCGCATCTCGATTCGCACCGACCAGCAACAGCAGGCGGAGAACATCCGCAAGATGATGGTGGCGATGGCGGAGGACCTTCGGGTCGTCCTCATCAAGCTGGCCGACCGCCTCCACAACATGCGCACACTCGATCCGCTCCCGGAGGTGAAGCGTCGCAAGATCTCGCGCGAGACTCTGGATATCTACGCTCCGCTGGCGCACCGCCTTGGCATCGGCCAGCTCAAATGGGAGCTGGAGGACCTTGCCTTCCGCAACCTTGAGCCTGAGGCATATGAGGACGTAGTCAAGCGGATCGCGCGCAAGCGCCACGATCGCGAAACGCTGGTTTCGGACCTGCGCGAGATCCTGGCCCGCGAGCTCGACAATGTCGACATTCCGGCTGAGATCACAGGCCGGCCGAAGCACATCTACTCGGTGTGGCAGAAGATGACCCGCGAGCAGAAGGACTTCTCGGAGATCTACGACCTCTCGGCGATTCGAGTCCAGGTGGACACGGTCGGGCACTGCTATGGGGTCCTCGGCGTCGTCCATTCGCTGTGGAAGCCGGTGCCGGGCAGGTTCAAGGACTACATCGCGATGCCCAAGTCAAACGGCTACCAGTCGCTGCACACGACCGTCATCACGCACACGGGCGAGCCGATCGAGATCCAGATCCGCACCCACGAGATGCACCGCGTCGCCGAGTTCGGCGTCGCCGCGCACTGGACCTACAAGGAAGGCGGCAAGGATGCCAGCTTCGACCAGAAGCTCTCGTGGCTCCGAAGCCTGCTCGAGTGGCAGAACGAGATCGGGGACTCCGAGTCGTTTCTCGACACGGTCAAGGTCGACCTGTTCCAGGACGAGGTCTACGTGTTCACGCCCAAGGGCGATGTGCTCAACCTGCCCGCCGATGCGACGCCGGTCGACTTCGCTTATCGAATCCACACCGAGGTCGGGCACCACTGCATCGGCGCCAAGGTCAACGGGCGCATGGTGCCGCTCGACTACGAGCTCAAGAACGGCGAGATCGTCGAGATCCTGACGTCGAAAGGACCGCACGGGCCCAGTCGCGACTGGCTCAACTTCGTCAAGAGCGCGTCGGCGAAGGAGCGCATTCGCAAATGGTTCAAGAGCCAGAGTCGGGAGGAGAACGTGGCCAAGGGCCGAGACCTCCTCGACAAGGAGCTCCACCGCATGCACAGGGTGAGCCTTGCGGACCTGCCGGACGACAAGCTGGTCGACATCGCCGCGGCTCACAGGTTTCCCAACATCGACGACTTCTTGGCGGCGATCGGCTACGGGGACCTGTCGCCGCATTCCGTGGTCATGCGCATGTCGTTGACCTCGGATGTCGCCGGCGGCGACCTTCGCTCGATCCCTCTCATCCCGAATGTGCAGCCCACGCCGCGCGTGCTGGTGCGCGGCGAAAAGGGGATCCTCACCAAAATCGCCCCATGCTGCCAGCCGGTGCCCGGCGATGCCATCGTCGGCTACACGACACGTGGCCGTGGCATAACCGTGCATCGCGCGGACTGCATCAATGCGGTCAACGCCCAGGACCGCGCCCGCGTCGTGCCTGTCGATTGGGACGCCGAAGCGACTCACATCTATCCGGTCGCGATCAAGATCGAGGCCTGGGACCGGCAGGGGCTGCTGCGCGATATCGCCACCGTCGTGGCCGAGAACCGGGTCAACATGTCTGCGCTCGAGGTGCATGTGTACGACGACAAGACGGCGGTGGTGTCTGCGACAGTCGAGATCGATTCCCTGGCGCAGCTCTCACGCCTGATGGAGAAGCTCGAGGGCGTCAAGGACGTTCACACTGTCGCGCGCGAAGCGTCGTGACGCGCGGCTCGACCGAGATCGCCCTGGACATCCCGGTCGACGCCGCATGGAATGCGCTCGTCGCACCCGGCCTGCGCGCGTGGTACCACCGCCTCACGCCCGAGGGCAACTTTGAAGAAGGTAACGCGATCCGCTGGCGGGACGCACGAGGCGAGATCGTCGAGGAGTCCGAGATCGTCGAGCTCGATTCGCCGCGGCGCATGATCGCGCACTCGCGGTTTGTTTTCTCACCCGCCTACGCGCAGGAGCCGCCGCACACGATGACCTGGGAGCTCACCCGTGAGGGGTCGGGCTGCCGCGTTCGCATGTCGTGGGACGCCAACGACCGCGTCGCACACTTCATGGACTCGGAGGGGCATTACCTCCTTCAGGCGCTACGGCTCGAGCATGACCCGGCCGCGCAGGCCGAGATCGCTCGCCTGTCGACCATCGGCGAAATCGCGATTCACGATGTCACGCCAGACCGACTCGCCGACTACCAGACGTTCTTCGACCACGACGCTTTCCGCGACTTTCCGTCGTGGCAGGCCTGCTACTGCATGGCGCCATACCAGACTGGCGACGAGGATCCAGAGCCCAACGCGGTGGAGAACCGCCGCGAAATGTCCGCAAAGATCACGCGGAGCACGGTGATGGCGCTGCTCGCCTACGTCGACGGCAAACCAGTAGGGTGGTGCAACTACGGCGAGACGACCTGGTTCGCCGGCCTCAAGAAGCGGTTCGAGCTGAAACCGGCGAAGGCCGAAGGTGTGAGCTCGATCGCATGCTTCGTGATCGCGGCGCCGTATCGCGGCCACGGTGTCGCAACGCGTTTGCTCGCCGCCGCGATGGACCGCATGCGGGACCGCGACGTGAGAGTTGTCGAAGCCTACCCGGCCAAGGACATCGATTCCTCGCAGTCGAACTTTCGCGGCCCGCTGAGCATGTACCTCAAAGCCGGCTTCCAGCCTTATCGCGAGACGGGGCCGTATCAGATCGTCCGCAAAACCTTGTGAAACGACTCCGCATCGAGGTCACGGCCGACCGCAGGTTCGGCACCAACTCGTACCTGGTGGAGGACGAGGAGACAAAGGACGCGGTAGTGATCGACGCCAACTTCGAGCCGCAGCTGATGGTGGAGCTGATCCGCGAGCGGGGCGCCAAGGTAGGGGCGATCCTGCTGACTCACACCGACGTCGACCACATCGCCGGCCTTGCGGACCTGCTGAAGGAGCTGGGTCCGCTGCCGGTGGCGGTGCATGACACCGAACGCTATGTGCTCACCGAAGGAAAGCCGCTGCGCAACGAGTTTGCGATCGCGTCCCCTCCCATCGAGAACGTGGTCAACCTGGTCGAGGGCCGGCCGTTCAAGGCCGGCTCTCTCGAGTTCGAGGTCCTACACACTCCCGGCCACAGCCCGGGCGGCGTCTCGCTGCGGATCGGCGATTCCGTGTTCACCGGCGACGCCCTATTTGCGGGCTCAGTCGGCCGCTCGGACTTCCGCAACTCCGACGGCCGGGCGCTCCTCCAAGGGATCAAGACCCGGCTCCTCGCCCTGCCGGACGACCTCACCGTTTACAGCGGCCACGGGCCGGCGACGACCATCGGGCAGGAGCGCCGAACGAACCCTTTTCTCTAGGCCTTAGTGGTGCGTCAGTGGTGGGACTGAATGGTCAGGATGACCAGCAGGGCGGGGCCGAGGATGATGAGCCACAAGGTCGGGAAGACGCAGCCGACGGTGGGGAGGAGGATCTTTAGCGACGCCCGTGCCGCCTCGACGCGAATCTTCAGCCGGCGCTTGACGCGCATCTGCGCCGCGTGGGCCGCGATGGTCCGCGCGATGGGCACGCCTGTCCGCTCCGCGTGGAGGATCGAGCGGATCAGCGCGACGAAGTCTTCGATCCCGGTGGCCTCTGCCATCTCCTCCAGGGCGTCCGCCCGGGGCCGCCCCAGCTCGATCTCACGCAGGGCGCGCGCGACCAGGAGCGTCAGCGGGCCCTCCTGATGGCGCACGAGCTGCTCCGCGGCCCGATCCAGGCCTAGACCGGCTTCCATGCTGATGGCGATCACGTCGAGGGCGTTCGGAAGCGCGGCCTCGATCTCCGCTCGCCGCTCGCGGACGAGCTGGTTGAGCCAGACGATCGGCAGGTAGAAGCCCAGCGCGAGCCCGAGCACCAAGAAGATCCCGAGGGCGAGCGTAGACCCGATCAGCACGCCCAGGCCGACGCCAATGGTTCCTAGCGCGGCCGCAACCGCGACGCGGATCGTCTGCACCCCCGTGGGGTCCAGCCCGAGCGGGTTGCCCGCGAAATCGAGCTGGCGCTGGAAGTTCGCGGCCTGGCCGGCAGGGGTCACCCGCTTCATCTGCTTCCTGAACCAGAGCCGGATCGGCGCGGTCAGCCGTTCGCGTAGCGGCTTTTCGAGCGCAAGCGCGATCGCGCTCTGGCCGAGGCCGAGCTCCTGGCGGGCCAATCTCTGGCGAGCGAGGGAGGCGGCGTCGCCGGTGCGCGTGCTCCTCACTCCCGTCGCGACCAGCCAAACCCCGGCGGCGGCGGCCAGCCCCAGGAAGATCGGAAGCAGGTTCATACGATCGCCGTCATGCGCCTGATGATCACGTTGCCGATCACCAACAGAGCAGCGCACAAACCAAGGATCACCCAGCCAAGCGGGTTGACGAACATGGGGCGGAAATAGTCGGGGACCACGAAAAACAAGAACGTCGCCACGACGAGCGGAAGCAGCGTGATGAGCAAGCTCGACGCCCTCGACTGAGCTGTCGCGGCCATGATCTCCTCGCGCATCTCCGCCCGCTGCCGCATGGTGTCGGCGAGGGTGGTGAGAATGGCGGGGAGGTCGCCGCCGACAGCGTGCTGAATCGTGATCACCATCACCATCAGCCGGAGGTCGGTGCTGCCCATGCGCTTGACCATGTTGCTCAGCGCGTTCTCGACCGATGCGCCGAGCTCGACCTCGCGCTGCGCGAGGCGGAACTCCTCCGACACCGGCGGGCCCGCATTCTCGGTCACGGCGCCGAGCGATTGCGAGACGGACTGGCCGGCTTTCATGGAATTAGCGATCAGGTCCATCGCGCGCGGGAGGCCGCCTTCGAACTTGCGCAGCCGATGCCCTCGACGGTTGCGAAGATAGAGGGCGGGGAGGAGGTAGCCGACCACGGCCAGGACGGGTACTGCCAGGTTGACCCCGAAGCGCGCGTACGCGATCCCCGCTAACGCGAGGGCTGCACCGAGCTGCAGGATGCGGAACTCGTAGGGGCGCAGAGCCAGGTCGGCGCTGGCGAGATCGGCTGCCAGCGGATTCGGAGCCTGTTGGGCGGCGATCCAGACGGGCGCGCCTGTGGGCTCGAACCGGCGCCGCAGCTGCTCGCGGACGTCGGCCAGGGTGCGATACGTGACCCGCGAGGTCGCGCCGGTGTTCGACTCGATGTTGGCGCGGTTGCGCGTGACGATGCCGTACATGACCAGGATCACCCCGAGCGCGGCTGCCACCGAAACGATCACGACCGTGAGCGGCATGGCTAGGTGTCCACAGAAACGATCACTTGGCGGTTGAGGTTGTGAACTTCCACTTGAGGTCCACGTCGTGCGGTCCGACGCCGCCTGCCGATGCGAGGGTCGGGCACGCCGGGTCAGCCTGAGTCGGCGCCGTTTCGTAATCCTTGTAGGACTCGAGCGTGTACTTGAGGGTGGCGTTGTTGAGCAACCAGTACATGTACTCGGAATCGCATGCGGTCATGAGCACGGTGAGGCTGCTCGTCAGCTGCGTCGGCGCATTGGTGGCGCTGGCCGGCCCCACCCTGATTACGTACAGGTTCCTGAACACCGACCTCACGACCGATACGCCCGGATTGGCTCCGAAGACCGATGTGTTGATGGTTGCGAGCACCGTGATGCGGTCGCCGAGCTGCACGTAGCCGCCCACGCCCACCAGCTCCGATGTCGGCACCTGGACGGCGACAAAACCTTGCGGAATGGGCAGGTACGTGACGTCGCTGCTGCTGAGCAGGTCTGGCGACTGCGCGATGAGGTTGGCGGTGATGGGGGCATCCGCCGGGATGTCGACCCGGGCGCCCTTGCCCTCAACAGATTTGATGTCGAAGAACGCCAGCTTCGGGACCGGAGTTATGACTGCCATCGTCAGGTCGGAGGCCTGGATCTGAGTGCGGGCGGAGATGGCGTTTTTCGCCACCACGACTTTCGTGCCGATAGCTGCGGACGAGAAGAGATAGGGCAGGCTGGCTACCCCTGCGGCGGTCGCGAAGGCGAGGACGGCGAGGACGGTCCCGATGATGATGTAGGTCCGGCCGCGCCGCGACCGCCTGACCTCAGAAGCCATGTTTGTCACTGAGCGGGGCGTTAAGTGGGTGTTTCACGAAGCGTTGCACGGTGCACATGATGCACGCAGTGCACCGGTTTTTCATTCGATCAGGATCGCCTCGACGGTGGCCGTGCTGATCCCGAAGTCGCTCCCGACGCCGATGCCGGCCCCCGCTCCCGCCGAGATGGTGAGCGCTCCGCAGGCCAACGAGCCGTCGATGACGCTGGTGCCGTTGATGGCGTAGGTACAGGCGCCGGCCCAGTCGATGGAACCAAGCAGCCAGGCACGGACCCCCGCTCCACTCATCGAAATCTGACCTGTGCTGCTCGCCGGTGTGTAGATGAGCAGGTTCTGGCAGGCCCGGTCGCCGGCAGGGCACCACGATCCGGAGCAGCTGGTGTCCTGGGTTCCGACCGCCGCCGGCGCCTGCGAGCAGGGGGCCGCAAACCAGGTGTTGCCGCCGAGCGGGGCGAGTGGATCGGCGAGCGCGTTGGGCGGGCAGACCGAGATCGAGCAGGGCGTCGACCCGAACTGGCAGCTGCCGGCGCATGCAGCGCCGCCACCGGCCGCGCAGGTTCCAGACGAGAACCCGGCCTGGTTGACGAACTCGAGCGTGATGTCGCGCGCCAGCAGGGTCCCGCCATTGAGGCAGATGCCCCCTCCGCCCGCGAATCCAGAGCCGTTGAAGTAGTAGAACCCGGGGTCGAGCACGGCGCCGGAGCCACCCCCGCCGCCTCCGGGCTTGAAAGCCGCGATCATCAATGCCCAGGTGGTGGGCTGGTTCCCGGTCACCGTCTCGCTCGCAACCCCCGCCGGGAGGTTGAGGCGGTACTGCGAGGAGAACTCGTCGTTGGTGGCATTGACCAGGCTTGTCCACCCTGCCTGGGGCGTGAAGCTCTCAGGGTTCTGCGAGCTGCTGCTCCCGACGTCGGTGATCACAAGCTCGTTGGCGGCGGTCGTGGCGCCGCTGGTCGAGACCGTCGCTGACCCCTGGCTCGAGTTGTAGGTGGCAATTCCTGTCTGGTCCAGGGGAGAAGCTATGGCGACGCCCGACCATTCGCTGATCTGCGCGACGGTGTCGATCGTGCCCGGGCTGATCCCGAAGTTGGCGGAGGTGATCCCGCCGGGATTGTTCGCGTAGTACCAGATCTCCACATGGGCCGCTCCGTTCAGGAAGGCGCCCCCGGGCCGCGCCGAGACCCACCCCGCCGGGCCCGTGAACGGCGTGTCGGACGGGTCGGTTTCAGAGCGGATGGTCGCGACCAGCAGCGTGCCGACCTGGCTGGCTGCGATGGTCGGGCTCACCGTGGTCCTCGACGGCCCCGCTTTGGCTCCGGCCTGGACCCTGACGATGGGGCCGCCACCGCCGCCGCCGGTGAGAGAGCCGGCGTCGATGTAGCCATAGCAGCTTGGCTTGAAGTGGTAGAACCCGCTCAAGTCCTTCACCGGAGCGGCTGCGAGGCCCGTCGCGACTGTCGTCGGGCCGACGAGGATGGCTGGGTACGCCGTGCCGGCGGCGCAGGGGGCGCCACCATTGCCGGTCAGCGTCGCGACGGCGGCCGCGTCGGTGTTGGGGTCGGGGGGGAGCCCCGTTCCGGGTGCAAAGACCGGCTGCGACGCCACCCCTGCCGCGCACGGATTCGGATTGATCGCCGCGTCGCCGGCCGACAGGAGCTGGCTGGTTCCGGTCGTCCCGCAAGCGGGATTGACATGGCCGGAAACCTCGGAGCCGTCGGCGCAGACAGCGGTGCTTGAGCCCGCGTTCAAGCCGGCCGCGCACGCGCCGCCGCCGCCGACCCAGATCTGTCCGCCGGCGTAGACCCGGACGTTGCCGAGGCTCGAGTAAGTCCCCGACGCGGCGTCGAAGCGTGTATGCGCGTACAGGGCGCATGTGCCGCCGATCGTGATGGCGTCATGGACCACGACGTCGCCGCCGACGTTGACCTGCCCGCCTGCGCAAGTGAGCGAGGTGGCGGAGATGGCCGGCACGGAACCCGGCAGCGCTTGGGCGACCGCCCTGCGCGTGACGGTCGTATTGGTGGTCCCGAGCTCACCCCCGAAAGAGATCGGAAGCGTCAAGGTGAGGATGACTTCAACCTGCTGCTGATGCGCCCGATATGGGTAGTTGTAGGTCGCGCTGAGCTGTCCGGTGAAGAAATCGGTGCCTTTGTAGGGCGTGGCGCAGGTGCCGGCTGCTACGGCATAAGGCCCCAGCTTGGTGCGCCGGGTGGCCAGGAAGTCGTCCGCCGCTTTGATCACCAATGGGGCCTTGGCCGCATCGCAGCCGATGCCGATCGTCAAGGCGGAGTTCAAGGCGGTCGAGTCGGCAAGCTCCTGGAGCTGGTTCTTCTGCCACTCCACAGAGCCGGCGAGGAGGATCAATGCCGCCGAGCCGATCAGCGCCAGCAAGGCGACGGCGACCAGCACCATGACCTGCCCGGACTGCCGGCTTCCCTCTCCCCCTCGGGGAGAGGGTTGGGGAGCGGGGCGTGGAGAGTCGCTAGCCATCAGAACTCCATCCGTTCCACCGACTGCGAGTCGAACGTGATGGCTGCCGGAAGCCCGAGCAGATGCGCCAGGACGGGCTGCCAGCTGAGCTTCAGATCGACCACGACCCGCTGATGCCCGGGCGTGCGGACGTAAGCGCCGTTGGCGGCGGCGCAGAGCGGGCAGCTCCAACGAGGGTTCGGGTTGCCGGGCGTCGAGTCGATCTCATAGATGAAGACGTAGACGGTGTTGTTGGTGAATCCGAGGTTGAGGGTGATGGTGCCCGGCTGGGTCGGATCGGCGTTCGGGGTGTACGTGCCGTATGACGGCGCCGCGCCGATTGCCGTCGAATCCAGGTACATGACCTGCACGCCCAGCGGGTCGAGCAGGTGGGCGCTCTTGACCAGGGAGGTCAATGAACATGGGGTGGCCAGGGCCGTGCAGGCCGGGGGCAGGTTGTTGGATCCGATGTAGTGAACGAGGGCGGCCTGGCGGGCGGTGTCTCGCGACGCTCCTTCCAGCAGCGAGTAAAGAAGGAGGCCGCGGCCGAGGTCGACGGTGGCTCCGATGATGAGCAGCAGCACCGGCGCGATCAGCGCGAACTCCACTAACGCTTGTGCGGTCTGCCGCTTTACCACGACGTGGTCGTTTTACTAGAGCCCGTGAGGGTGACGAGGCCTCCTAGCAGGTTGAGGTCGTTGAACCCGTAAAAGATGTAGACGTCGACCTCCGAGTGGACCTGGAGGTTGGTGGTGCCGGTGCAGTCGACACTGGCGCCGCAGTACACGGTCACCACCGCCTGGCCTCCGACGGGAACGGTGTAGTCCACTCCGGGCCTGGGCGGCACGACGTTGACCTGAGTCGCGCAGCTGACGTTCGTGATCCCGGCAGCGAGGTCGGCTTTGATCAGGTTGCACATCGCTGCGATCCCTGGGCCGTTGGTGGTGGCGGTCTTGCCGGCCACGTAGCGGGCCCCGTCCCGCGCCGCGTCCGAGACGGCGATGGCGTACGAATAGCCGCGTCCAAGCTCGAGGACGCCTGCCACTAGCAGGATCAGGATCGGCAGCGCAATCGCGAACTCGACCAAAGCTTGGCCCTGGGTACGTCTGTATGGGTTATCCATTGAGCTTCAACTTCCCAACGATCAAGCGCGCGAGCTCGTTTGCTCCTCGCGAGACCTGGGAAGAGGGGTCGCGCTGCAGCACCAGGCTGCCGGCCAGCGTCGCGTCCTCCGGCCGTGTGTCGTCGAAGTTGACGGTCAACGACATCTTGTGGTTGAGGATCGACTCGATGGCGCTTCGGTCCAGCGGCGCTCCGGGGACGCGTTGGTTGAGGACGAGCTCGAGGCGGCTGTCGGGCACGTTCATGATGTCGCGGAAGACCGCCAGCGAGCGCCGGGCATCGGTCATCGCCGCAATCTCCGGCGGTATCACCACGACGAGCCGCTCGGCGCGCTCGATCACGACCAGAGCCGCCTCGCCAAGGGAGGTGCCCAGGTCGGCCAGCACCAACCGGTGCCAGGTCGCCGCGACATCGAGCGCGCGAGTCGTGAGCTCGGCCGTCATGAGATCGACCTGCTCAGGGCGGAGCGTCCCCGGAAGCACGCCCAGGCCTGTCTTGTGGTAGACGATCGCGCCCCGGAGGTTCTTCTCGAAGTCGCCCGATTTCGAGGCGCCGGCGATGGAGCCGGTCGCGACGAGGTCCGCAAAGAGGGCGGCGTGGCCGAATGGGGCCGAGAGATCGATCAGCAGGACCTGGCGGGGGAACCGGTTGGCCAGGGCGGCAGCGGTGTTCACGGCCAGAGTGCTGACGCCCGACCCGCCTTTGGCGGAGAAGAACCCCACGATCGGGGCCGAGGTTCGCGTGGCAACCTGGGCCTGGGTGGCGGCAGCCGCCGCCATCTGCTGCTCCCAGAGCTTGTCGAGCGCGATGGCGATCTTGTCGACATCCTGACCCAGGCCGTCCAGAAGCCCGTCACGGTCGAGCGTGAGGAGGATCGAATCAGCGATGCCATTGATGCTCGTCACGTAGCGATCGCCAGTGCGGGGGGCGGGGAGTATGAGCAGGTCGCCAGGAGCCGGGCGAGTCGAGAGCAAGAGCTTGCCAGAGCTGTCGGTGATCGACTGCTCGACCGCTCCCGAGGCCAGGAAGATCACGACGTCGCCGCCTTTGCCGCCCACGCGCAAGGTGTCGCTGGGCGCCAGGTGGATCGTCTGCATGCGACGGGCAAGCGCGCGAAGGACGCCGTCCGAAAGGTCGGCGAACACCGAGGACATTTCGAGGACACGGACGCGCAGTTGCAGGACAGACGGAAGGTCCGGCCCGTGCCCGCCGCCCGTGGCCGCCTGCGCTCCTTCCTCCCCCGCCCCAGAGCCCTCGCGAACCTCGCGGGCGTTCAAAACGCCGATAATGTACCAACGTCCCCCGAGATCGACCCTCGCTTGCCGGTACAGCTTGAGCAGCAAACCTCCGCCTGAACTCGATTTACGACGCACCACCCGGCGGACGATCCGACCGGAAGCTCCCCGAACGCGCCTCGCTGCGAAGATCGAACGCGTGCTGGCCACCGCGCTCGGGGGCGCTCCGAGCGTGGTCCTCAACGTCAAGGCGTCGGAGGTGCTGGCCGAACCGGGGCCGGTGGCTGAGGCGATCACGTCGGCCCTGGAGGGTGCGGGCAACAGTCTCATCGCTCAGCTCGCGGTCACGGAAACGTTTCGCCGCAGCGGCCTGGAATCTGACCTGCTCAACGCGCTGGCCAGCCCCGACCCGGCGGTTCGGATGGCAGGCGCCCGTTTGTGTGGGGCGCTGCGGTTCACGGACGCGGTGCCGTGGCTTGCCGACATGCTCGACGACCCCAGCCCGGCCGTGCGCGACGTGGCGATCCGCTCCCTGGCCAAGGCCGGCGGCCGCAGGGTGGTCGCAGCCCTGCTGGAGCGCGCCGACCGCCTACCTTCGTACCGGCTGGCAATCGCGCTCTCGGAGGCGGCCTCTGACATCGATCTCGAGTCGCTCGTGAGAGAGCCAAGCTCGGCCAAGACCAAGGTGATGGTCCTGATGGCATGCGGATTGCGTCGAGATGCGCTGCAGGTGCCCCTTCTCGTCAGAATGGCGCTGGACCGCCAATGCGAAACAGAGATTCGAGTGGCCGCGTGCCGGGCGCTGGCGATGACCGGTGAGCCTTTCGGCGCCGATGGCATGCGCATGCTGGCCACCGACTCGGACGAGGCCGTCCGCAAGGCCGCCGTACGGGCGCGGATGCGCATCAGCGCCGCGATCAGGAAGCGGCTCGCATGAAACTTTCTGAGCGCTTCGACCGGCGCTACCAGCAGGCGCCGGCAGGGACCACGGCGCCACCCGGAACGGCGGCCGTGCAGCAGGTCGTCGCCCCAGCTCCGGCTGCCGCGACGACACCTCCTCTTAGCACTATCGCGACGGGCGAGTTCTCGAACGTCGTGCCCGAGCTGGCCGACCAGGTCATCAACCTGAGCCCGGCGCTGGCCGCGGCGAAGGCCGAGATCCATGCCCAGCTGCTTTCACACCACATCGCCCAGATCGACATCAACAACCGGGCCGGCATCCGTCGCCTTCTTCTGCAGCTGACGGAGGAGCACTTCCGCGCCAAGCCTCCGGCGGCGGTCGTGACCGCATCCGACAAGGAGCGCCTGGTCGAGATCCTGTTCGACGAAGTCATCGGACTGGGGCCGCTGGAGGCGTTGCTTCGTGACCCGGACGTGACCGAGATCATGGTCAACAGGCCGGAGCAGATATTCGTCGAACGCCGCGGCAAGATCGAGCTGACGACGCTGTCGTTCGAGGACGAACGAAGCCTTCGGCGCGTCATCGATCGAATCGTTCAGACCATCGGCCGGCGCGTCGACGAGTCGGAGCCGATGTGCGACGCGCGACTGAAGGACGGATCGCGCGTCAATGTGGTCATTCCTCCCGTCGCCATCTACGGCCCGTGTCTCACGATTCGAAAGTTCGGACGCGAGACCCTGAGCCCAGAGCAGATCGTCAGCTCGGGCGGGGCGACCGCCGCGATCATCGGCTACCTCGATGCCGCGGTAAGGACGCGGCTCAACGTCATCGTCTCCGGCGGCACCGGCTCGGGCAAGACCACTCTCCTCAACGTGCTGTCGGGTTTCATCCCCGCCAACGAGCGCATCGTCACCTGCGAAGACGCGGCCGAGCTGCGGCTGCGCCAGGTGCACGTGATCAGCCTCGAGTCGAAACCGCAGAACGTGGAGGGAAGAGGCGCCATCTCCATCCGCGACCTCGTGCGCAACTGCCTTCGCATGCGGCCGGACCGGATCGTCGTCGGCGAGTGTCGCGGCCCCGAAGCGCTGGACATGTTGCAGGCGATGAACACCGGCCACGACGGATCGATGAGCACGCTGCACGCGAACAACCCGCGCGATGCCGTGAACCGCCTCGAGACATTGGTGCTCTTGGCCGGCACCGAGCTCCCGTCGCGCGCGATTCGCACGCAGATCTCGTCCGCGGTCAACGTCATCGTGCAAACGGAACGGCTGCGTGGCGGCGCGCGGAAGGTAGTCAGCGTGGCCGAGGTGATCGGTTTGAAGGACGGCGACATCGCCCTCCAGGAGCTGTTCGCGTTTCGACAGGTCGGCGTTTCACCCGATGGGCGTGCAGTTGGCTATCACACAGCCACCGGGGCACGCTCTGCGTACCTGCAGCACTTCCGCTCCAACGGCGTCGAGCTCGCAGAGGAGATGTTTGTACCGGTGGCCGAGCCCCCAGCCGAGGAGCTCTACTAGATGGACGCGAAGAATGCGACCAATGAGAATGTCGCGAGAGGCACCGATCCCCCGGCCCCGCCAGTCCTGCTGCCGAACGCCCAGCCGCTCTCGGCAGTCGGACGAGAAGACATCCTGTCGGACTTCGGACATCAGCTGCGCAACGAGCTCAACGCGATCGCGATGGCTGCCAACATGCTGTCGGCGACCGCCACCTCGAGCGAGCAGCGCGAGCTCTCGGCGATCGTCGAGACCGGCGCCAATCGAGTCGCGAGGCTGCTCGATACCGTCCTCGATGCCACCTTCATCCAGAGCGGAGACTTCGAGCTGGCCCTGCATCCGTTCGACGTCCGCGCGAGCGTGGAGTCCTGCCTGGGGATGGTCGTCGAAGAGGCGGGCGGCAAGAGCCTGGACCTTTCGTTTCGCGCCGAACCCGATGTACCCAGCATCATCGTCGGGGACTCCCGCCGAATCGAGCAGGTTTTGCTGGCGCTGCTTCACGGAGGCGTTGAGCGCACCGAAAAAGGCGGGATCGCCGTCGAGCTGAGCTCGCAGCCGCGCGGTGACCTCTTCGAGCTCCACTTCCGCGTGCGCGATACGGGTCGCGGCGTGCCGGCCCGGATCCTGCGCGGTGGGCTGGGCGATGACCCTGTGGTTCAAGCGCAGCAGGTCGAGCCCGGTGATGCGATGGCCATCGTCAGCCTGTCGATCTGCCGTCGGCTCGTCGAGATGATGGACGGCGAGCTGCGAGTCGAGCAAGGTGGTGTCGAGGCCGGACCCGACGCCGGGACGACGTTCGACTTCACGATCCTCACCCAGGTCATGCATGCTCCCGTCGCGGTCGCGGCGCGGACGTTGGAGGGAATGCGCGTGCTGGTCATTGCGGCCGACGCCACCGAGCGCCGCGTGCTTGCGCTGCAGACGGAGCTTTGGGGCGCCCCCTCGAGTGCCGCCAATGTCGCCGACGGGCTCGCGCTTGTGCAAAGCGGACAGCCGTTCGACGTCGCCATCGTCGAGCACAGGCGCCCGGCGATCGACGGGCTGGCGGTCTCGATCGCACTGAGGTCTCTGCGCCCGCCGGCCGAGCTTCCGATCGTACTCATCGCCGCGGCGCCGCCTGGTCAAGAGGAGGCGGGCGCCGCCGACAGCGGTGTCGTGCAGGCGACGCTCACCAAGCCGGTGCCGCCGCACAAGCTCCATGACGTGATGGCTCAGGTGGGGGCCCACCAGGAGGTTGCGCCGGCGCCTCAGCCCGCGGCCGCCCCCGGGGTCTTGAAGGTTCTCGTCGCCGAGGACAATCCGTTGAACCAGAACACGATCCGGCGGATGGTGACCAGACTCGGCCACCACGTCGACGTGGTCGCCAACGGCCGCGAAGCCGTGGCCGCTGTCGCCAACGAGGCCTACGACGCGGTCCTCATGGACGTGCTGATGCCCGAGATGGACGGTCTGCAGGCGGCGGAGGCGATCTGCCGGCGCTGGCCGCGCGGCACGCGTCCCCGGCTGGTCGCGCTCACGGCGATGGCTGCGCCCGGCGACCAGGAGCGATGCCTTCGGGCCGGCTTCGACGGCTACATGAGCAAGCCGATCCACCTGGATGAGCTGTCCGACGCGCTCACGGCGGCGGCCGGCTGGCGCGCCACCCCCAAGGTGCTGTAGCTCTAGCGTCCGCTCAGGCGTTCGTCGAGACGCGCGGACTGGTCGTCGAGCGCAGCGCGTCGTGAGGCCCTGGCCTCGAGGAGGACGACGACGATCACGATCATTCCGCCCAGCACCATGAGGCCGCCGAGCGCCTCGCCCTCCACACCGCGCGGCTGGACGATGATCTGGACCATCGCCGACCCGAACACCAGGATGTAGCTCACTCCGAGCAGCCGGACGCGGGGCGCTACTTTCTCAGGCTCGTCGTTGCGCCATGGTCTCCTGCCGATGATCAGAAGGTAGGCGCCCATCACCAGCGCAAGCAGCGCCAGGATCAAGGAGGCGAGCTGCACCAGGGATGTGACTTGTGCGGACATGCGTCGCCAGATACTAAACAGACGGGACCGCCTCTGAGGTCGATTACCCATCTCTACATACAATCTGCGCGTGCCTCGTACCGAACCGATCAAGGCTGTCCGCGGGATGCGCGACATCCTGCCCCGGGAGCGCGCGACCTGGCGAGCTGTCGAAAAGGCAGCGGCCGACGTGGCGGTCAGGTTCGGATATGTGGAGATCGTGACGCCGGTCATCGAGCACGCTGAGCTCATCGAGCGAGTCGGTGAGGACACCGACGCTGTCGCGAAGGAGCTCTACCGCTTTGACGACCGCGGCGGCCGGCACCTCGCGCTTCGCCCGGAGGCGACCGCAGGCATCGTCCGCGCCTACTTCGAGGGCCACCTCAACCAGGAGCCACAGCCTTCACGCCTGTATCTGATCGGACCGATGTTCCGCTACAACCGCCCCCAAAAGGGTCGCTACCGCCAGTTCTTCCAGTTCGACGTCGAGGCCATCGGCTCGGACAGCCCGGCCCTTGACGCGGAAGTGATCGAGGTTGCCGCCGCCTGGCTGCGCGAGCTCGGACTCCGCGAGCTGAGGCTGGAGCTCAACTCCATCGGAGACGCCAAATGTCGCCCCGCCTACCTGGAGCTGCTGAAAGCCTATTACCGACCACTGAAGGAACAGCTGCATGGCGACTGCCAGCGCCGGCTCGAGACCAACCCGCTGCTGCTGCTCGACTGCAAGGTCCCGCAGGACCAGCCGTTCAAAGCCAAGGCGCCACGCATCACCGACCACCTGTGCGAGGAGTGCGCGGCAGCCTGGGCGGCGGTCCGGCGTCTGCTTGATGCCGCCGGGATCGAGTATCGACACGATCCGTACCTTGTGCGCGGCCTCGACTACTACACTCGGACGGTCTTCGAGTTCTTCCCCGCCAACGGTGCCGGTTCTCAGGACGCGCTGGGGGGCGGGGGACGGTACGACGGGTTGGCGCAGGCTGAGGGCTGGCCGCCGACCCCGGGGGTCGGCTTCGCCAGCGGAGTGGACCGCGTCGTCGAGCTGGTGCAGGCCGCCGCGACGCAAGCCATCGCGGCTCCGGCGGCTGAGGTCGTGGTCCTTGGAGATGCAAGTCTCGAGGTCGCTGTCGCGGAGGTCGCGCGGATCTGCCGCGCAGTGCGATCCGTCGCCGTCGACTACGAGCCGAAAAGCCTTAAGGCGAAGATGAAGTCGGCGAACAAGCTCGGTGCGCGTTGGGTGGTGCTCGTCACCGCCGGCGAGGCGGAGCGGCGTGTCGCCCAGCTCAAGGAGATGGGGAGCGGAGAGCAGGTCGAGGTCGCGTGGGCCGACCTCCCCGCGCATCTCTCATGAGCGGCTTCACCGCGCCGCACTGCGGCTCGCTGCGCGCGACCGACGTCGGGCGCGAGCTCGAGCTCTACGGATGGGTCGCGCGCCGGCGCGACCACGGAGGTCTGATCTTCATCGACCTGCGCGACCGCTGGGGCGCGGCCCAGGTCGTCTTCAACCCAACGCACGCGCCCGAGGCTCACGCCGTCGCGTCGGACCTGCGCTCCGAATATGTCGTCCGGGTGAAAGGGACGGTCGGGCGCAGGCCCAAAGGTTCGGAGAACCCGCGCATGGAGACTGGCGATGTCGAGGTCACGGCGTCCGAGCTGGAGGTCATCTCCGTGGCGAAGACGCCGCCGTTCCAGATCGAGGACGAAGTCGAGGCGGACGAAGCGACACGGCTCAAGTACCGCTATCTGGACCTGCGGCGGCCGCGCATGCAGCGGATGCTCGAGATGCGCCACCGCCTGGTCAACACGATGCATCGCTACATGGATGCCAACGAGTTCGTCGAGGTCGAGACACCGATGCTGCTCAAAGGCACGCCTGAGGGATCGCGCGACTTCATCGTCCCCAGTCGACTGCACCCCGGCAACTTCTTCGCGTTGCCGCAGTCGCCGCAGCAGCTGAAGCAGCTGCTCATGGTGGCCGGCATGGGCCGCTACTACCAGATCGCTCGATGCCTACGGGATGAGGATTTGCGGGCTGATCGCGTGGTGGAGATCACTCAGCTCGATGTCGAGATGTCCTTTTGCACCGAGGAGGACGTCCTCACGTTGATCGAGGGATTGTGGGTCAAAGTCTGGAAGGACGTGCTCGACGTAGAAATCACGACGCCACTGCCGCGCCTCGATATGCAGGAGTCGTTGCTGCGGTACGGCACGGACAAACCGGACCTGCGTTACGAGCTCGAGATCGCCGATGTGAGCGAGGCGTTGCGTGAGACCAACGCGACGATCTTTCGCGCGGCGCTTGCGGAGGGTGGAGTGGTGCGCTGCTTCGCGGTGCCCGGGGGCCGCGACATGTCCCGGCGCGAGCTCGATGAGCTCGCTTTGATCGCCAAGGGCGCGGGTGCCAAGGGCCTGGCATGGCTGCCGGGGCCTTTGGACAAGCACATGAGCGAGGGTGAGCTCTCGGCGATCCGGTCCGCTGCGCGCGCCGGCGACTCGGACCTCGTGCTCTTGGTCGCCGACCGCCGCCGGAAGGCCGAGACGGTGATGGGCCTGCTCCGCCGCGAGATCGCGCGCCGGCGCAACCTCATCCCCGAAGGCGAATGGAAGTTCACGTGGATCTACCCGATGTACCTCTTCGAGGAGGACGATCAGGGCAAGCTCACATACGGCCACCATCCATTCACTTCCCCGTGGCCGGAGGACATGCACCTGATCGATACGCAGCCGTATGCGGTGCGTGCTCGCGCTTATGACTGCGTCCTCAACGGCGTGGAGATCGCCGGGGGCAGCATCCGCATCCACGAGCGCGCCCTGCAAGAGCGCGTTTTCGAGATCCTCGGGATGGGCCGCGATCGGATCTACGCCCAGTTCGGTCACCTGCTCGACGCGTTCGAGTACGGCGTGCCGCCGCATGGCGGGATCGCCTCGGGAATCGACCGCCTGATGATGGCGATGGCCAGGACAGACAACATCCGCGATGTGGTTGCGTTTCCGAAGACCCAAAGCCACCAGGACCTGATGCTCGGCGCGCCGAGCCCCGTCGATCCCGCGCAGCTCGAAGAGCTCCATATCCAGGTGGTGCCTCCGAAGAAATCGGACCGGTAAGATGGATTTGCTCCCGAAGGGGCGCGCGTACGTGCGCGTTGCCCAACAGACGATCGTTAGGGACCCCGGAGTCCGGATAGCCGACCAAATGCCCGCTGGAAAGCTCCAGAGTCGGGACTTGGAAAGCCAAGGCAGGGGACCCACCTGAGCTCGCTCAGGACAACCCACCGCCGCGTCCCGGAGGGAGTCTTTTGGACCAGCTGCTGAAGCTGGTGCCGCCCGGCCTCGTGGTCGCGGTGCTGGCGGTGCTGATCCTCTCGCAGCTCTTCTACGCGTTCCTGAGGTACCGGCGCCGGGCGTACCTCCCGATCCTGGTGATGACTGCCATCGGCTTCGGGTTGGGACAGCTCTGGGACTACCTCGGCCTCCCTTCGGTGCGCGCGGGCCAGGTCGCCGTGGTGCCGGCCACCCTCTTCGCGCTGCTCCTCCAGCCCCTGGCCCGTTTCCTGCCTCGCTTCCAGCGCCAGCCCAAAGAACCTGCGGCGCCCGCGACCGGTGGGCAGCCGCGCACTTAAGATTGCCTTTGTTTGCCGGCCTCGCCTAGGGGGTATTCAGCACTTGCAGAACTTCATGTGGTTGGCGTTCGGGATCGCCGCCCTCGTGGTGGCGTTGGCCCTGGCCGCATTGTTGTTGCGGCTGCGCCGGACCCTGGGTGCTGTCGAAGAGCTGCTGGAGACCACGAACGAGGAGATGAAAGAGACGTTGCCTGAAGTTCGACAGACCATCGGTAACGTCAACGACATCACGGCGGGCGTCAACATCGGGCTCCGGACCGCCGGCGGCGGCGCGGCTGCTGTCGGTCGCGGCATCAAGGCCGCCGTTCACGGCGTGAAGGTTGCGGGCGGTAGCTTATTTCGACAGGTATTAGGAGGTTAGCTGTGGCCGATGAAGGTAATGGCGGCGGCGGCGGTTTCGGCTGGTTCATCCTCGGTGGGCTGATTGGCCTGGTGGCCGGCGCGTACATCGCATCGGGACCGGGCCGAGGCCAGGTCGACAGCTTGCGAAGCAAGACCATCGAGCTGTCCGGCAGCGAGCCGGTGCAGAAAGCCCGAGAGGCTGCGCAGAGGGCGCGCGAGATGGTCACCGACCCCGACCACCCGGTCGGCAAGGCGATCCAGGACGGGGTCGCGGCCGCGAAGCGCAAGCGGGAGGAGCTGGAGTCGGCGGCCGCGCGCAAGATGCGGCAGCCCAACGGCGAGGAAGGCGAGAACTAGACACATGAAGCGCGATCTCGCGGAGCTGAAGATCCCGGCGTCGACGGCCTTCATCCCCGTTGCCAAGCGGGTGGCGGCGACGCTGGGCGGTCAGCTGGGGCTGAGCCTCGTCGACCTCGACGAGCTTTCCATCGCGCTCACGCAGGCGTGCGACAGCGCGATTGCGGCCGCGGCCAACCTCGACGCCCCGGCCGACCTCAAGCTGAACTACTTCGCGACCAACCGTGCCCTGGTAGTGGACGTCGATCTCGTGTCCGCCGATGGCCACCTGAAGGCCGTGGTAGCGGGGCCGGATCCGGAAGCCGAAGCCGAGCTCCAGCGGCTCGCCTACGAGATGATCCGCTGCTTCGTGGACGACTTCCGGCCGGAGGTCGAACCGCGTACCGGACACGTCCGCTTCCGGATGGTCAAGTACCTGGCTTCCTGACCGGCCCAAACTAGACGCATTGGCTGCCAGGCCGCGGCCGTCCCGCGAGGAGCTGCGGGCGCTCCACCGTCGCTACAAAGAGACCACGGACCCCGCAGAGCGCGATCGCATTCGCGCGCAACTCGTTGACGCCTATCGCGACTTCGTCTACTTCCTGGCTCGCAAGTTTCAAAACCGAGGTGAGCCCCTGGACGACATCGTCCAGGTCGGCTACCTCGGCCTGATCAAGGCCATCGAGCGCTTCGACCCCGACCTCGGCTACGAGTTCACGACGTTTGCGACGCTGACCGTCGCGGGCGAGATCAAGCGGCACTTCCGAGACAAGGGCACGGCCATCCGCTTTCCACGTCGCCTGCAGGAGCTCCACACGTCGGTGGTTCGGGTCAATGAGCAGATGAAGAACGAGCTCGGCCGCGAGCCGACGGTCAGTGAGCTCGCTGAACGGCTGGGGGTGACGCCCGACGATGTGACAGAGGCGATCGAGATGGGGCCGGCCTACGTGCCGCTCTCGCTCGACCAGCCGATCGGCTCGAGCGACGGCCAGGATGCACGGTCCATCGCCGACCAGATCGGCAGCGCCGACCCCGAGCTGGACCGCGTTGAGATGCGCGATGTGTTGAACCGCGCGATGGAGCACCTCACTCCGCGTGAGCGCGCGATCATGGCGATGCGGTTCTACGAGCAGATGTCGCAGTCGGAGATCGCGCGCCGGCTGGGCATCAGCCAGATGCACGTTTCGCGGTTGCAGCGGGCAGCTCTCGAGCAGCTGCGCAAGTACGTACCACAAGAAAGCGCCTAGATGCCCAAGGATTCCGCACCGTTAGCGCCAAAGCGGCCTAATTTCCCGCCTGCAGGCACCCCGTTTGCGCCAAACGTGCGGAAAGGTACGTTGATTGCCCCTGACTGAGTCGCGGGTTCCGACAGATCCTGTGGTGTTGTTCCGCCGCTGGTTTCGCGAGGCGAAGCGCAGCGGCGCCCTGCAGCCGGATGCGATCACGCTGGCGACCGCGGATGGTCGCGGCGCCCCATCTGCGCGCATGGTGCTTTTCAAGGGCCTCGAGGATGGACGGTTCGTGTTCTATTCGAACTACGACAGCCGCAAGGGCCGCGACCTGGCCGAGAACAATCGCGCTGCGCTGGTTTTCTTTTGGTCTGCCGCACGCCACCAGGTAAGGGTGTCGGGCCGGGTGAGCCGCCTGCCGCGCGCGGAGTCTGTCGCCTACTTTCATTCGCGCCCGCGCGGCGCGCAGCTCTCCGCCCTGGCCTCGCGGCAGAGCCGCGTGGTCGCTTACCGCGGCGTCCTCGAAAAGGCCGTGGCCGAGCTCGAGCGGCGCTACCCCAAGACCGTGCCGCTGCCCCCGGATTGGGGCGGCTATGCGCTGCGGCCTGATTGGATCGAGTTCTGGGAGAACCGCGCCGATCGCCTGCACGACCGCCTTCGCTACGTCCGGAAGCGCGGAGGGGGTTGGCGATTGGAGCGCCTCGCGCCCTAAACTGAACTCGCCCCGTGACCGGGAACGAGATCCGCACACGTTTTCTAGAGCATTTCGCGAGTCGGGAGCATCTGGTCCTCCCCAGCGCGCCGCTGGTGCCGCAAGGAGACCCGAGCACGCTCTTCATCTCGGCCGGAATGCAGCCGCTCAAGCCCTATTTCCTGGGCGTGAGTCAACCGCCCGCGCCCAGGCTCGCCAGCTGTCAGAAGTGCCTTCGCACCGGCGACATCGACGAGGTGGGGAAGACCGACCGCCACCACACGTTCTTCGAGATGCTGGGCAACTTCGCGCCGACCGGCGACTACTTCAAGGAGACGGCGATCCCACTGGCGTGGGAGCTCGTGACGAAAGACTTTCACATGCCAGTCAACCGTTTGCGCGTCACGATCCACCCGACCGACGAGCAGGCGCACGACATCTGGGTTGCGCAGCCGGGGATGAAGGCCGCGCACATAACCAGGCTCGAAGACAACTGGTGGGGACTCGGCGAGGGGCCGTGCGGCCCTGACTCGGAGATCTGGTGGGACCGCGGCCGCGAAGCTGGGTGCGGTCGTGAGGACTGCGTCCCCGACCACTGCGATCGTTTCACCGAGTTCTGGAACCTGGTGTTCCCGCAATACGACCAGCGCGGCCCGATCGCGGGCACGTCGGGTGAGGCGGTCCTCCGAGGCGTGGCGGACGGCAGCCTCGTGCCGCTCAAGCGGCCGGCGATCGATACGGGGATGGGGCTGGAGCGCATCTCCTACATCCTCGAGGGCAAGTCCAACGTCTTCGAGACCGACCTGTTCGAGCCGATCATCAATCGGATTCGCAGCCAGTCCGAGAAACAGTCGACGTTCTCCGAGCGGATCGTGGCCGATCACATCCGCGCGGCGTGCTTCGTGATGCTCGATGGCGTCGCGCCGAGCAATGAGGGACGCGGATACGTCCTGCGCCGGCTGATTCGCCGAGCCACGCTTCATGCCGAGCGGTTGGCGATGCGGTCGCAGGTCGGCGAGCTCGTCGACGACGTCGCCTTGGTGATGAGTTCGCCATATCCCGATCTCGTCCTTCAGAAGGAAGCCATCCGGACGGGCATCAACCAGGAGGCGGCTCGATTCCAGCGCACCCTTCATGAAGGCATGGAGCGCTTCGAGAAGATCGTCGCCAAGCACCCGAAGTTGATCTCGGGCGCCGATGCCTTCTTGCTGCACGACACGTTTGGATTTCCGATCGACCTCACGCGAGAGCTCGCCTCGGAGCGAGGGCTCGAGGTGGACGAAGAAGGCTTTCGGGCTGCAATGGCCGCGCAGAAGGAACGTTCGCGCCGTGTGCTGCCCTCAGGTTGGGTCGCTGCGAAGGACCTTCCGAGATCGGAGTTCACGGGCTACAAGGAGCTCACGACGCAAACGTCGATCGTCGCCATCCGCAAGGAAGGGCAGCCGGCGGATCGCGCCACCGAGGGCGAGGACGTCGAGGTGTTCCTCGAGCGCACACCCTTCTACGCCGAGTCCGGCGGGCAGATTGGCGACACCGGAATGATCTCGAGCGCGAGCGGCCGTATAAGGGTCGAGGACACGCAGAAGCCGGCCGATGGGGTCATCGCCCACCTTGGCGCTGTCGTCACCGGCGAGCTTAGAGTCGGCCAGCCTGCAACCGCCGCAGTCGACTCGGCGCGGCGCCGGCAGATTGCCCGCCATCACTCCGCTACCCATCTGTTGCACAAGGCACTGCGTGAAGTGCTCGGCGACCAGGTCCAGCAGAAGGGCTCATGGGTCGGTCCCGACCACACGACATTCGACATCCCGCTGAACCGAGCGATCACCGACCAAGAGCTCAAGCGCGTCAACCGGCGTGTGATGGAGAAGGTTCGCGAGGCGCTGCCATTCCACGAAAGCCAGAAGCCATACAAGGAGGCGGTCGCGCAAGGCGCCATGCACCTCTTCGATGAGAAGTACGGCGACGTCGTCCGCGTCGTGTGCTTCGGCGACTGGACCTGCGAGCTGTGCGGTGGCACGCACGTCGCCAGCACCGCCGACATTGGACCGGCGGTGATCGTGTCCGAGTCGAGCATTGGCTCCGGCTTGCGCCGCATCGACATGGTGGTCGGCGAGGCCGCGGACGAGCTCATCGGACGCGAGCGCAGGCTGCTGTCAGACCTGGCGCGCTCCTTCAACACCGGCCCCGAGCATCTGCCCGAGCGCCTGGAATCGCTCCGGGCCCAGCTCAAGGAAGCAGAGCGGAGGTTGAAGGCCCTCTCTGAGCAGCTGCGCACGGCCAGGGTGAAGGGTCAGGGTGGCAACGGCCTGGCCATCAAGAAGGGCAAAGTAACCTTCGTGACCGAGACCGTCGAGGCCTCCACGCCTGAGGAGCTGGCCGCATATGCCGACCGCTACCTCGAGCTGGTGGAGTCGGGCGTCGTAACCGTTGTGGCCGGCGATCAGTTTGTGATCAAGGTGTCCAAGGACCTGACGCCTGAATACAATGCTGCCCGCCTGGCGTCTCTGCTGGGCAAGGGCGGCGGCCAGCCGCACCTGGCTCGCGGCAAGCTCGACGTTCCGGCGGCCGAGGCGTTCAAGCGCCTCGAACGGGAGCTGAGTTGACCAAATTCAAGTTCCTGCGGAAGCGCAGCGACTACTACCGGCACTTCACCGTCCTGGACATCGGCACCGACCTCATCAAGGTGCTCGTGGTCCGGCGCGACGGAATTGACGGCGAGGTCCTCGGAGTCGGTCGAGAGCCGCAAGCGCCCGCGGCCATGTCGGGCGGGGCGATCGCGGACCTGGAGTCGGTGATCCAGTCCTGCAACCGGGCGCTCGAGGCGGCCGAGGACATGGCCAAGACCGTCCCCGGCCAGGTCGTCGTGGGGATCGCGGGCGAGCTCATCAAGGGCTTCTCGTCGACGATCGCCTACCCGCGCGAGGACTCCAAGGGACGCGTGCGGTCGGCCGAGGTGTCGGCGATGCTGCAGATGGTCCAGCGCCGCGCTCTGCGCGAGGCCCAGCACCTGCTGGAGCTCGAGCGCAGCTACGGCCAGCTCGAGGCTCGCCTCGTGCACTCCGCGATCACCAACATCCGGGTCGACGGCTACCCGGTCACCAACCCTGTCGGCTTCACCGGCAAGAACCTCGAGATCACCGTCTTCAACACCTTCGCGCCGATGACCCATATCGATGCCATCGACTCCGTGGTGCGCGAGCTCGACCTCGAGCTGGCGGCCGCGGTCGCGCAGCCCTATGCGCTCGCGCGGGCATGCGCGAGTGAGGAGACCTGGGCTGAGGGCGGCATCTTCGTCGACATCGGCGGCGGTACGACGGATGTAGCGCTCGTCCGGGACGGTGGCGTCGAGGGCACGCGCATGTTCAATCTGGGTGGCCGCGCCTTCACGCGCCGGCTCGCGCTGGCGTTCGGCCTCAGCTACGAGGAGGCGGAGGCCCGCAAGCTCCGGCATTCGGAAGGCCTGCTCTCGGCTGAGCAGCACCGGCAGGTTTCGGAGCTTCTAAGCGCCGACGCCGAGGTCTTGCTCCAAGGGCTGGCGCTCAGCGTCAAGGAGCTTTCCCGAGGTGAGCGGCTGCCGACCAACATCTACCTCTGCGGCGGCGGCAGCCTGCTGCCCGAGCTCACGCTCGAGATGGTCAAAAACGTCTGGGCGACCGGCCTTCCGTTCCCCCGCGAGCCTCACATCCGCCACCTGGTCCCGCCAGACGTACGCAACATCACCGACTCGACTGGCCAGCTTTCGAGCCCTCAGGACATCGCCCCGATGGGTCTTGCCAACCACGCTTTGAGGACCGAGGCGGAGGACCGCGCTCGTATGAACACGGTCATGCGCCGGGTCCTAAGCGGTATAAAGGTATGAATCCCGCCTCGCCAGGAGACCTGTAAACGCCATGGCAACCAATCCCATCTACGTCGAGACCGAGGAAGAGATTCCCGAGCTGGTCGAGCGCATTCGCAGGAATCGTGGCGACGACACGATGGTTGTCCTGCCGATGCGCTCGCGCATCGGGCAGAGCAGGTTCAACTTCCAGCTCCTCCGCAACTACGCCGCGCGCATGGGCAAGCAGGTCACGGTCGTGTGCGACGACCCGGCGGTGCAGAGGATGGCCGCGGAGAGCGGCTTCCCGGTCTTCGGCGCGGTCGGCCCGTTGGGCGAGGGCATCGCCTCCGAGGCCGAGGTACCGCCGCCGCCGCGCAAGTGGTGGCAGCGCCGGATCGTGGCCCCGGTCACTCACGTCGGGGTGGCCGCGCCGACCAAGCTCCTTACGAAGAGCGCCACCGAGGTCAAGCCCGGCCGCGTCCTGCTCTACCTGGTCGCGGCGGTCTTGTTGTTGGTGGGCCTGGTCGGAGCGGCGATCTTCGTCCCGTCCGCCTCGGTGACCCTGGTCGCGCAGGCGCAGCCGTTCTCGCAGCGTGACGTGGAGGTCCAGGCCCAGCCGGGCAAGCCGAGCTCGGTGCCTTCTGTCACGATCCGGGTGCGCGCGAGCGTCATCTCGCGCTCGGACTCGCAGGGCTTCAAGACCACCGGTGTCAGGCAGGTGCAGTTGCAGGGCGCGATTGGTCAGGTCGTGTACACGAACGGCTGCACGCACAACAGCCCGACCTTCTACTTCAAGAGCGGCCAGCGTCTGTACGACCCCACCAACCAGCTTACGTTTGCTCAAACCTCCTCGACGGTCGCGGTCGATGCAGGCAAGAGCGTGACCGTGAACATCCAGGCCGTGGTGCCGGGCAGTACGGGAAACGTTGGCAGCCATGTGATCACTCAGATCGTGCCCAACGATTTCGCCTGCTTGACGGTCGACAACCCTCAGGCGACGGGCGGCGGCGCTGATGCCTCGTCGACCCCACAGATGACCGAGACGGACTTCGACGCCGCCCGCGCGCAGCTCGAGGCCCAGCTCCACCAGGCCATCGCCCAGCAGCTCGCCGCCGGCGTGCTGACCGGGGAGAAGCTGAGCGAAAACATCGTCTACAACGCGCCGCTGTTCAACACCGACCACCAACCCAACGACACCGCACCAAGCTTCAGCGGAACGATGACTGTCGTCGGCGAAGGCGACTACTACTTCGACGCCGACGTCACCAAGGCGTTTCAGACCTACCTCATCCAGCGGGTGCCCAACGATCAGGAGCTGCTGACCGAGAGTGGGATCCAGACCACGTATCGCCTGTTGAGTGCGAGCAAAGGCGGCAACCTGACCTTCGTCGGCAGCGCCACCGCATACATTGCGGCCAAGCTCGACGAAGCCAAGATCCGCGCTCAGATCGTCGGCAGGCCAGTGACGAGCGCCAAGATCTATCTCCAGTCGCTCGGCGTCAAATCCGTGACCATCAAAGAGCTGCCTATGACCCTGCCGCTGATGCCGGTGCTCTCCAAGCGGATCACGATCCATTACGTGGTCGAGCAGGGTGTGGCGCCGCCATCGACGGCCACTCCTTCGCCTTCACCGACCCCGAAGCCATCTCCGTAGCGCGGCCGGTGAGGATCCTGGCGGTCGATCCCGGGTCGAAGCGTGTCGGCCTCGCCCTGAGCGACCCGACCGAAACCATCGCCCAGGCGCTCGACACGGTGCCGGCGCAGCCAGAGGAAAGCCTGGCCAGGCGGCTGGCGGACATCGCGCGCAGCCACGAGGTCGTCAGGATCATCGTCGGTCTGCCCTTACGCCTCGACGCCACGCACGGCCCGGAGGCCGCGGCCGCCAGGCGGCTCGCGTCGGCGATCCGGCACGAGTCCGGCCTCCCAGTCGAGCTGGTGGACGAGCGCTTGACGACGAGGGCCGCGGAACGGGCGCTCATCGAGGGCGGGGTTGGGCGCGAGCAGCGGCGGCAAGACATCGACCGCGTGGCGGCTACGATGTTGCTCCAAGGCCACCTCGACCACCGCCGGAGACAGAAGTCTGGCTGAAGACCTCGAACACCCACAGCATGTAACGCTGATCGACGAGGCCGGCCGCGAGCGGCAGTATCAGCTCCATGACGCGTTCGACCACGAGGGCGCTGTTTACTACCTCGTCGAGAACGTCGACGACCCACGAGAGGTCTTGCTTCTGCGCGAGGCAAGCGGCGGGCTGGAGACTGTCGAGGGCGAGGAGTTCCAGCGGGTCATCGCCGCGATGGAAGAGGACGAGGTCGAGTGAGGCGGCTGGTGACGGTCGTCGTCGTCATCGCCGTGCTCGGCTTCGGGACGTCGCGCGGGCTCGAATGGTGGAACTACAACGTGAACACGCCTCCATCGACGACGAGCCAGCCGGTCGTCTTCCACGTCGACCGAGGCGAGCTGGCAGCCCAGATCGGCGACGACCTGTACACCCAGCACCTCATCCGCGATCGCAACGCGTTCGACCTCTATGTCCGGATCAACAACGTCGCCGCCAAGTTCGAGGCCGGCACCTTCTTGCTCAACCGCAACATGAACCTCCCGCGTATCGTCGATACGCTCCAACACGGCACGGCGGATCAGGTCGTGGTGACGATCCCTGAGGGCTTCCCGCTCAAGTTTCAGGCCGGGTACGTGGAGAAGTCCGGTCTCGGCACCGCGGCCGACTACATCACCGCGGCCAAAGACCCGGCTGTCGCCGCCGCCTACACGTTCCTGGCGTCGCGGCCGACCAACGCCGACCCGCCCCTCGAGGGCTACCTCTTCCCAGACACATACCAGGTCGACCGGGCTGGGGGCATGGCCCAGCTGATCAAGAAACAGCTCGACCAATTCGGAACCGTGTTCTCGCCTGCTCTGCGCGACCAGGTCACGCAGGCGACGGCGGCCCGCCCGGCTGAGACCGTGGAGGCGATCGTGATCCTTGCGTCAATGGTCGAGCGAGAGGCCAATAAGGACTCCGACCGCGGCAACGTCTGCAGCGTCTACTACAACCGGTTGAAGGCCGGCACGCCGCTCGGCGTCGATGCCACGCTCCTCTATGCCCTGGGCAGGCTCACGCCCGAGCCGACATATCCGGAGCTGCAGCTCAATACGCCGTTCAACACGCGCACTCACGCTGGCCTGCCGCCGGGACCCATCAGCAATCCGGGGAAGGCGGCGCTGCTGGCTTGCATCAACCCGCCCTCGACGGCCTACCTCTACTACTTCACGGACCCGGATGGGGTCACGCACTTCGAGACCAACCAGAGCGACTTCTGCCGCGACCTGCAACAGCACGGCATGAACTGCTGAAGGTTTTTCTTCTCGGTCAAGGGATCTCCTACTCGGCGAGTCCCGCCATGCACAACGCCGCGTTCACAGCGCTGGGGCTGGACTGGACCTACGAGCTGTTCGACATCCCGCCGGGTCAACTGCCTGACGCCATGGGCCGGCTGCGGTCACCCGAGGCGGGCGGAGCCAATGTGACGATTCCCTACAAGCGCGCGGTCATGGACCATCTGGACACCATCGACCCCGAAGCCCTGCGCGCCGGCGCGGTCAACACCATCGCCAGGGAAGGGGTTCGGCTGGTCGGGTCCAACACTGACGTCGCGGGCATCCGGTCGGCGATCGCCGAGGTCGGGCTCGAGCCCCGCGGAGCCGACGTGGTGATCCTCGGGGCCGGCGGATCAGCGCGCGCGGCGGCGATCGCGCTCGAAGGCGCGCATCTGACCTTTGTGGCCAGGCGGCCGGACGAGGCTGACGTGCCCGGTCGAGTGGTCGCATGGAGCGATCCGTCGTGGCAGCGGTCGGCGCGGTCCGCCGACCTCCTTCTGAACGCGACTCCTTTGGGCAGGCGCGAGGAGATGCCGCTCCGGCCCAACGCCCTTCCGCGCGACGGCGCCGTCATCGACCTCGTTTACGTCCGTGGCGGGTCGCCGCTCGTGCGCAAGTCGCGCTCGCTGGGGCTCCGGACCGCCGACGGGTGGGGAATTCTGCTGGCGCAGGGCGCGCGCTCGTTCGAGACCTGGACCGGTCGGCCCGCTCCAGTCGATGCGATGCGCCAAACTCTCCCGCAGTGAACGAGGTCTTAGATCTAAGCCACATGCTCATCGCGGTCGCATCGGCCATCGCCGGCGCAGCGTGCGGCTGGCTGGCCCGTTGGGGCTCGGTCCGGCTCGCGAAGCTGGAGGGCCTCGAGTCGGGCACCAAGCCCTGGCAGGTCTGGGGACCTCCGATCGCGTCAGCGCTCGTTTTCGGTGCGTTCGGCTACGAGCTCGGCGCGACCTGGTTGCTGCTGCTGCATTGCGTCTTCGGCCTGGTCCTGGTGCAGGTGGTTTTCTTCGACCTCGAGCACCGGCTCATCCTCGACCGGGTGATCTTCCCGGCGATGGGGCTCGCCCTGGCGGTGAGCATCTTCAACCATCCATGGTGGGCCGGACTCGCGACGGGCGTCGGCGCCGGCATCCTCTTCGGGCTCATCGCGCTGATCGGCTCGCTCATCTTCAGGGCCGAGGCCATGGGTTTCGGGGACGTCAAGCTCGCGGTGTTCATAGGCCTGCTGCTCGGGTGGCCGTACACAGCGACGGCCCTCTTCTACGGCGTGTTCCTGGCCGGGCTGGTGTCGATTGGATACGTGATCTGGAAACGATCGTTCAAGGGGTCGATCGCCTACGGTCCGTACCTGGCTGTCGGCGCGCTGATCCTCCTCTTCGAAATGCGATAGGGTAGGCGCCTCATGCCGTCTGAGCTGCTTCCTGGCGAGAACCTCGTTCTCAAAGCCCATCAGCACTGGATCGTGATCGTGAAGTCGTTGGTGATACCGGTCGTCCTGCTCGTGATTGCCGGCGTCGTCGACCTCACCGTGAAGTCGGGCACCGGCATTCCGCATTTCCGCACCATCGTCAGCCTGGCCGCCATCGCGATCGCCGGGCTGTGGCTGATCGTCGTGTGGATCCGCTGGCAGTCGACCGCCTACACCCTCACCGACCAGCGCATCAAGATCGAGACAGGCGTCTTCGGCCGATCGTCAAAGACCATCCCCATCGACCGCATCCAGGACTGCACGACCAAGCAGACGCTCATCGGGCGCATGCTCGGCTATGGACGGGTCGAGGTCGATGCCGCGGGCGCGCAGGGGGCCGAGGTGCTCGACCATCTACCCCACCCGGGCGCGTTCCGCGACCAGGTCTTCATGCTGTCCGAGCGGCGCCGTGGCGGCGCGTCGGGTGCGCCGGTGCCGGCCAACCCGAGCGGCGTGTAGTCAATCCGGAAGGCACTCGCGCTCATCGGCTTCATGGGTTCGGGCAAGACGGTCGTCGGCGCCCTGGTCGCCCAGCGTTCCGGGACCGCATTCCAGGATCTCGACATGCTGGTCGAAGACGAGGCCGGTATGGCGGTCTCCGACATCTTCGCGATCCACAGCGAGGCTGTTTTCCGCGCCCTCGAATCGCGCCTGCTGCCCAAAGCGCTGCAGCCCGAGACCGTGGTCGCCCTCGGCGGCGGCGCCGCCGTCGACGACTCCAACTGGAAGCTGATCCGTAAGCTGGCCACCACCGTGTACCTCGAAGCATCCTTCGAGACGATCTGGGCGCGGATCGGACACCAGGCCAATCGACCGCTGTTCTTCGGCCATCCTCGCGACGAGATGCAGGCGCTCATGAACCGGCGCCGCCCTCGCTACGAGGAAGCGTCGTTTCGGGTGAATGCCGACTTGCCACTGGACGAGGTGGCGACCGAGGTCATGAAGCTTTGGTCCGCCTGATCGTCGACGCGGCCCGGGGGACGTATCCCGTGGTCATCGGCACCGAGGTCCAGCGCGAGCTGCGCAACCTCGTGCGCCGCTTGGACCCCTCGTCGGCGGTGATCGTCACCGATTCCAATGTGCGGCCGTGGGCACACAAAGTCGCCAAGGCGATCAAGCCGTCCGGCGTGAAGCCATCCATCTACGTGGTGCCGGCGGGTGAGCGCTCGAAGTCTTTGACTGCGCTGCATGACGTGCTCGCTTTCTTCGAGAGGCAGAAGGTCGATCGGGGCGGCCTGGTGGTCGCGGTGGGGGGCGGCACGGTCGGCGACCTGGCTGGATTTGCCGCCTCGGTGTGGCTGCGCGGAATCCGCCTACTTGCGGTGCCGACGACCTTGCTGGCGATGGTCGATTCGAGCGTCGGAGGCAAGACAGGCGTGAACGGCGTGCGTTCCAAAAACGCGATCGGAACCTTCTGGCCGCCATCGGCGGTCGTGGCAGACATGGCGGCCCTGGAAACGCTGCCGCCGGTGAACTATCGGGACGCGTTTGCCGAGGTTGTAAAGTACGGCGTCGCGATGGATCGCGGCATCTTCGAGCTCCTGCAAAAGGAACGTGAGCGCCTGCTTGCGGGTGACCGACGTGCCCTTGAACGGGTGGTCTTCCGCTGCGTGACCGCAAAGGCGCTGGTGGTGGCAAGGGACGAACGCGAGCGCGGACCGCGCGCCATCCTCAACTACGGCCACACCGCCGGCCACGCACTCGAAGCCGCCAGCCGGTTTCGCGTTTCGCACGGCCGGGCGGTTGCATTCGGGATGCGCGTGGCGGCGAAGATCGCGCTGTCCCTGGAGCTGTGTGGACCGCGCCTGGTCGAGGCGCAGGACGCGCTGCTGACCGAGTACGGATTGCCCGATCGGTCGCCTGCTGTCGATCCCGCGCGCGTCCTGGCCGCGATCGAGCATGACAAGAAGGCGCGTCGCGGCCGCGTCGCCTGGGTGATGCCACGACGCCTTGGCCACGCGGAACCCGGGCACGTTGTGCCGGCCGGGGTGGTGCGAAGGTTCGTGCGCAAGGCGCTCACATGAAGCGATTCCTGGTCGTCAACGGCCCCAACCTGAACCTGCTCGGTAAGCGGGAGCCCCACATCTACGGGACGCAGTCGCTGGCCGACCTGATGGACGCGATCCGCGTCAAGGCGGCGGAGCTGAAGGTCCAGGTTGAATTCTTTCAAGCCAATGACGAAGGCGAGATCATCGACTTCTTGCAGAAGGAGGCTCCGTCGTCAGCCGGCATCATCATCAATCCGGCCGCTTTCGCGCATTACTCGCTCGCGCTGTTCGACTGCCTGCAAGCGCTTGCAGTTCCGACCGTAGAGGTCCACATCTCCAACATCCATGCGCGCGAGGAGTTTCGATCGAAGAGCGTGACCGCCCGCGCAGCTCGCGGACTGATCACGGGCCTTGGATTCACGGGCTACCTGCTCGCGATGGAGTACTTGGCTTTGGCAGAGCAGTGACAGACGGAGCACCGGATCTTTGGAGCCCATGCGGCCGCATCCGGTCGTTGGGGGCCCCGTCCCGTCGTCGTCGCGCATTTACCAATGCGCTCCTCCTAGGTCCACCCCCGCCTACGGCTGCGGCCACCTGGATCTCCAAATCTCTCGGTGCCCGCTGCCACCGCTCTGCCCAATGATCTCGACCAGCGATTTTCGCAACGGCACGATGTTCGATATGGACGGCCAGCTGCTGGAGGTCGTCAGCGTCGAGCACATCAAGCTCGCTCGGGCGGGCGCCGTCATCAAGGCCAAGCTCCGCAACCTGCTGACCGGCTCGATCTTCGAGCACAGCTTCCGCAGCGGCGACAAGTACCCAACCGTCCGCATCGACAAGAACGATGCCACGTACCTGTATTCGGATGGCACCCACCACTACTTCATGGACACGCGCACCTACGACCAGGTGCCGGTCGATGAAGAGATGCTGGAGTCGGTGCTGCCCCTGCTCAAGGAGGGCAGCGTCGCCCACTTGCTGAGGTACCAGGGCAAGCTCATCGGGGTCGAGCTCCCGATCAACGTCGAGCTTCGAGTCGTCAAGACCGACCCTGGCTTTCGGGGCGACACGGTGTCCGGCGGTACCAAGCCGGCCACGCTCGAGACCGGAGCGGTCGTCCAGGTGCCACTCTTCATCCAGAGCGGGGATGTGATCCGCGTCGACACCCGGACCCAGACGTACATGGAACGGGCTTAGGGCGCGAGGGCGTAGCATCGGCTGCATGGGTAATAACGGAAGCCTGGGCGCGGTGAGAGTGGCCAACGAGGTCATCGCCAGCATCGCCGCGCTGGCGGCCTGCGAGATGGAAGGCGTCTCGGGAATGGACGAGCACTCGGCGCGCCACTTCGGAGACTGGGTGCGCCGGCAGACCGCCCATCGAGGCGTGCGCGTGATGGTCGAAGCCGATCGATCCATCCACCTCGAGGTGTTCATCACCGTCGACTCGGATGCGAAGCTGGCTGACGTGGCAAGCGCGGTCCAGGGCAACGTGGTCGAGGCGACCGAGCGAATGCTTGGGCTCGAGGTCGGCGAGGTCAACGTCTTCGTCTCCAGCATCGCCTTCCCAAACTAGGAGTGGGGAAGCGGCACCAGGCCAGGGAGCTGGCGCTCAAGGTCCTGTTCCAGCTCGAGGCCTCGGATGATGATCCCGAGGAAGTCCTGCTGTATCACGCCGGTGAGGGCGCGGCGACCGCCGACGTCACAGCGTTTGCCGGCCAGCTCGTGCGTGGCGTCATCGCCAACCGAGAGAAGCTGGACGCGGTCCTGAGCGAAGCCTCCGACAACTGGAAGCTCGATCAGATGGCCAAGGTCGACCGCATCGTGCTGCGGATCGCCATCTACGAGATCACCATCGACCGCCGCGTGCCGCCCAAGGCCGCCATCAATGAATCGATCGAGCTGGCCAAGACCTTCTCGGGCGACGAAGCCGGGCGCTTCGTCAACGGCATCCTCGGTCGGGTCGCCGCGACTGTGAGTTGAGCTCCCAGCCTCAGCCCACTTTCGAAGAGCTGCTGTCGAGCCTCGAGCAAACCATCGGCCGGCTCGCCGAGGGTACCGCCCCGCTCGACGAGCTCGTCGCCGCACATGAACGCGCTGCCCGCCTGCTCGCGGAGGCGGAGGCTCGCCTGGAGTCTCTGAAAGCCAGGGCGGATGCGCTCTCCGCACAATTGCGGGGTTGAAATATCTACTAGCCCCGATCGTGGCCTGGACGATCTGCCAGGTCGCCAAGGTGACGCTGACCTCGATGCGGCAGCACAGGCTGAACTTGCGTGTGCTCGCCGAAACCGGCGGGATGCCGAGCAGCCACAGCGCAATCGTCGCGGGCCTGGCGACGGCGATCGGTAAATATGCGGGCGTCACTTCCCCTCAATTCGCGATCGCCCTTATCTTCTCGTTCGTGGTGATGTACGACGCCGCCGGCCTCCGCCGAGCCGCCGGACGCCAGGCCGCGGTGTTGAACCGGCTGGTTGAAGACCTCGTGCACATGCGTGGCGTGCAGGAGCCGGTGCTGCGGGAGCTGCTCGGCCACACGCCTTTTGAGGTGCTCGTAGGCGCAGCCATCGGCATCGGCGTGGGGCTCATCCTCTAAGTGCGTTTGGATGCCCTGGTGGCGAAAAGCGGGCTGGCCGAGTCGCGCGAGCGGGCTCAGGCCTTGATCCTGGCGGGCAAGGTGCGGGTCGCCGGTGAAACGATCCGGAGGCCCGACCGCTCGGTGAGCGAGGATGCCTCGATCTCCGTCGAGTCGGCGCCCGACTACGCGAGCCGCGGCGCGTTCAAGCTCGGGCCGGCGCTCGATCGCTTTGGGGTCGATCCGTCCGGTCGTGTGTGCGCCGACATCGGAGCCTCCACGGGCGGTTTCACTGACGTGCTGCTCCGTCGCGGCGCGGCCCGTGTCTACGCGATCGACGTCGGGCGGGGCCTGCTGCACTGGCGGCTGCGATCCGATCCTCGCGTCGTCGTCATCGAACGCGTCAACGCCCGCGAGCTGGAGTCGTTCCCGGAGCCCGTTTCGCTCATCGTCGTCGACGTCTCCTTCATCGGGTTGGAGAAAGTCCTGCCCGCCCTTCGCCGGGCCGCGCCGGAGGCCGAGGTCGTGGCCCTGTTCAAGCCGCAGTTCCAGGTCGGCCGGGCCGAGGTGGGGAAGGGGGGCGTCGTCCGCGACCCCGAGGCAGTCGAGGCCGCCCTCCTCCGGCTGCGCGAGTGGTGCGCCGGCAACGGATACGAGGTCCGAGCCGAGGCCCCCTCCGAGCTCACCGGCGCCGATGGCAACCAGGAGATCTTCGTGCACCTCCTACCGAGATGAAGGTCTGCATCCTCCGCGCGCCGCACACAGACAAATCGGTGATCGCGCGCGCGCTCAAGGCGATCAAGGCGCACAAAGCGCAGGCCTGGGAGGCGGATCGCGACGGTCCCGAGAGCGCAATCGCCAACCGCCTCAAAGACACGGCGCTGGTCATCACCCTCGGGGGCGACGGTACCTTCCTCGCCGGGGCGCGCCTCGCCGCGCCGCGCGGCATTCCACTCCTCGGTGTCAACCTCGGGCGTTTGGGTTTCCTGACGGAGCTCGACGCGGCCGACCTCGAGGCGGGCCTGAAGCGATTCTTCAAGGGCGACTACCGAATCGAAGAGCGCAACGTGCTGCAAGCGACCCTGACCCGAAACAGGAAGAACATCGCGCGCGCGATCGGGCTCAACGAGGCGGTCATCAACCGCGCCGGAGAAGCGCGGATGCTGAGGGTGGAGATCGACGTAGGAGGCCAGGCCGTCGGCGTCATCGATGCCGACGGGGTGATGGTGGCGACCGCCACCGGATCCACCGCATATGCGCTTGCCAGCGGAGGGCCCATTCTGGAACCGACTCTTCGCGACCTCGTGCTGGTGCCGCTGAATCCTTTCGCGCTCACCGTCCGGCCGATCGTGTTCCCGCCCGGCCAGGACATAACCCTCGCCGTCGTTCGCGGGCCCGCGGAGCTGCGCATCGACGGTGGTCGCCGAGGCCGCGCGGTCCAGGCCGGGGACAGGCTGCGCTGCGGCTCCCATCCGCGTCACCTCAAGGTCGTGCGGTTCACCCCGCCTGAGAGCTTCTACCGGCGGCTTGGTGAGAAGCTCGGTTGGGGCCGGCCGCTCGTCCCCATGAAATAGTTGCTCAAAGAACTCAAAGTTCGCGACCTGGCGCTGGTGGCCGAGTCCCGGGTTCGCTTTGGGCCCGGCCTCAACCTTCTGACCGGCGAAACCGGGAGCGGCAAATCGCTGATCGTCGACGCGCTGGGCCTCACCCTGGGCGCGCGGGGCGGCACCGACCAGGTCAGGCATGGGGCTCAACGCGCATCGGTCGAGGGCGTGTTCGAGTCAGGGGGTTCAGCCCTGGTCCTCGAACGCGAGCTCGGGAAGCGCGGCACGGCCAGGATCGACGGACGCGCCGCCAGTCCCGCGCAGCTTCGCGAGCTCGGGCGCAACCTGGTGGCGGTGCATGGGCAGCACGAGCACCATGCGCTGCTTGACACGGATACGCAGACCGACCTGCTGGACGGATATGGGGGCTGTCGAGAGATGGCGATGGCGGTCGGGGTCGCACACGCGGCCTGGGCCGCTGCGATGAGCGCGCTGTCCGAGCTCGAGGCCATGCGCTCGCGGGGCCACCGAGAGCAGGAATTCCTGCGCTGGCAGCTCGAAGAGCTGAAAAACGCAAACCTCCGGTTGGGCGAGGACGCCGAGTTGGCCGCCGAGCGAGCTGCGGTCCGCCACGCGGCGCGGCTGGCTGAGCTCGGACACGAGTCGGTGAGCGCCCTTCACGAGGACGGGATCGCGAGAGCGGCGGTGGCGCTTCGGTCAGCCGCCGACCTGGATCCGCGATTGACGCCGCAGGCGGCACGGCTGGCGGCCATGGAAGAGGAGGTCGCGGATGTGGCGGCGGAGCTTCGCCGCTACTCGGAAGCCCTCGACTCCGACCCTGGACGGCTGGAGGCGATCGAGACCCGGCTGGCGGTGCTCGATGCCATCAAGCGCAAGCACGGCGGCAGCCTGGAGAGCGCGATCGGCGAGGAGGAGCGGCTGCAGCGGCAGGTCGGCGCCACCGAAGACCTGGACGGCGCGGTCACGGCCGCCGTGCGCGAGCGGGATCTGGCCCGCGCCCACCTGGAGGCGGCCGCACGGCGCTTGACCAAGGCTCGCGCGGAGGCGGCGCGGCGCATGCAGAAGGCGGTCGCGGCCGAGCTCCAGGGCCTGAGCCTGGAAGGTGCGCGCTTCGAGGTCGAGCTCCGGCCGCGGGCGGAGACAGGTCCCCAAGGCGCGGAGTTCGCCGAGATGATGTTTTCGGCGAACCCAGGTGAGCCGCTGGCGCCCCTGGCACGCGTGGCTTCGGGCGGCGAGCTCGCGCGATTGATGCTCGCGATCAAGACGGTCGGCGCCGACGCCGATCGAATGCCCACCCTCGTCTTCGATGAGGTCGACGCCGGCATCGGCGGGGAGGCCGCGACCCAGGTCGGCCTGCGCCTGAGAGCTCTCGGCACCAAGCGCCAGGTGCTCGTGGTCACGCACCTCGCTCAAATCGCGTCGTTTGCCGACCACCATCTGCTGGTGGAGAAATCCCCGGGCGCCGACGGCCGCAACGTCGTCTCCGTGCGCGAGCTGCGCTCCGACGACGAGCGCGCCGCCGAGCTGGCTCGGATGATGAGTGGCGGAGTCACGCCCAAGGCGCTCGCGCGCGCACGCGAGCTCCTCGATGAGGCTCGCGGTAGAAAGTGATGGCGGCGAGAAAGCTCTTCAGCGGACCCGACGATCGGCGGATCAAACGCGCACTCTGCGTCGTCGCCCACCCCGACGACATCGAGTTCTACTGCGGCGGCACGGTCTTGAAGATGACGGCTCGCGGCGTGATCGTTGACTTCGTCCTCGCCACCTCAGGTGACAAAGGGGCGCGAGACGTCTCCCAGTCGCGCGCCAAGGTGGCGCGCGTTCGCGAGCGCGAGCAGGAGGCCGCCGCATATGTGATGGGCGTGAAACGTGTCGCGTTCCTGCGGCATCCAGACGCGGAGCTGGTCGAGGACCTGGAGCTGCGCGAGGAATTCGTGCGCGAGATCCGCGCCACCAAGCCCGACGTCCTGCTCACGTTCGACCCCAACGTGGGCTATCGCTACCACCCCGACCATCGCGTCGTGGGCCGGGTCGCCCTCGATGCCGCCTGGCCTTCCGCCCGCGACCCGCTCACATACCCAAAGGCCGGTCCGCCGCACGAGACCAAGGAGGCCTGGTGCTTCGCCGGCCAGCAGCCGACGCTCGAGGTCGAAGTCGGCGATGTGCTCGAGGACAAAATCGAGGCGCGTCTCGCGCACGCCAGCCAGACCCCAAGCCCTGCGGGCTTGCGCCGTCGCTGGCGTTACGGCGCCCGGGTGGAAAGGTTCCACCAGGTCGACCTGAGATAGAACAAATATGAGGAAAAACCTGCCGGTTTTCCCTCATCGCCCGTCGGCTTCGCCTAGGGGCTGCGCTCTTTCCCGCTGATTGGATTGTCGAAGTAGTTACTGCATGCGACGTTGGGAGCCGACAACCAGCGCAGAGTCGCGGCCGGGATGAACCCGGCCGCCCATGCCACGAACGAAAGAGGGATGCGTGCTGGCGATTATCCTTAGCCCTCGTGGAACCCCCGGTCGCTGGCTCACGTCTTGACGTCAAGACGCCCGTGTTCGAGGGTCCTCTGGAGCTGCTGCTCGCATTGGCGGAGCGCGAGGAGGTCGACATCTTCCAGGTCTCGCTGGCGCGCGTGACCGATGCATACCTGGTCGAGATCGCGGCGCGCGAAGTGGCGGATCCACAGGAAATGGCCGAGTTCCTCTGGATGGCGGCCCGCCTGCTGCTGCTGAAATCGATCCGACTTCTGCCCGGCGAGCCGCCGACCGACGACGAGACCGACCTCCTCGGTTGGGAGGAGGAGGTTCGCAAGCGGCTCGAGGAGTACCGCATTTACAAGCAGATGGCCGAAGGCATGATGGAGCGGGCGGAGCAGGAGACCTTCTCATTTCCACCGCCTGCGCGCCCGATCGAGCCAGGGGGCCAGGAGCAGCCGCTCGAGATCGGGCTCCTCGTCGTGGCCTTCAACAGCGTCCTCGCGCGCATCCCACCCCGGCCGGTGGTGGTCACGGGACGCACGTGGACCCTGGCCGAGAAGCTCGATGTGATCACGCAGCGGCTTCGTGAGGGCCCGATCGAGCTGCTCGGGCTGATCCTCGAGTCCGAGGACAGGCTGGAGGCGGTGGTCACGTTCGTCGCGGTGCTCGAGCTGCTGCGCAGGTCAATGATCAGCGTGCGTCAGAAGGAACCGTTCGGGCCGATTCACATCGAACCCAGACATTCGAACAGCGCCAGTTGAGCAGCCTGGCGGCGGCGATCGAAGCCATCCTGTTCAGCTCCAACCGGCCCCTCACGCTGCGCGAGCTGCAGCAGGCGACCGACAGCGACAAGCCTGCAGTGGAACGCGCGCTGGGCGAGCTGCGCGAGGCGCTCGACGGCCGCGGCGTGATGCTGATGCGCCACCATGACGAGCTTCACCTCGCCACACGGCCCGCCTTTGCAGCGGCGGTGCGTCGGGCCCTGCGTCCCGAGGTTTCGGGCAAGCTTTCGGCGGCCGCATACGAAACTCTCGCCATCGTCGCGTATCAGCAGCCGGTTCCGCGTTCGCGCATCGAGGAGGTGCGCGGGGTCAACTGCGAAAGCGTCCTCACCAACCTCGAGCTGCGTGAGCTCATCACCGAGGTCGGCCGCGGCAGCGGTCCGGGCCAGCCGAAGCTCTACGGCACGACGATGCGATTTCTGCACGTGATGGGCCTGGAGTCGCTCGATCACCTGCCGAAACCGACACTGGCACCCCAGTGAGACTCTGGACGCGGCGTGATTGGAAAGGCTGAACCGCTTCCTGGCCCGGTCGGGCGTCGCCAGCCGGCGGGGCGCAGATGAGCTGATCTCCTCTGGGTCGGTGCGCGTGAATGGCGAGGTCCCACCGCCATCGGGCGTGCTCGTGGACCCGGACAAGGACACGGTCACAGTCGACGGCCGGGTCGTCAAGCCGCGCACGAAACACCGCTACCTGATGCTGAACAAGCCGGTGGGCGTGATCACGACCGCGAAAGACGAAGCGTCCCGCACGACCGTGCTCGACGCCGTCGGCGAGGAGGGACTGTCCGGGCACAGGCTCTTCCCGGTCGGACGCCTCGATGCCGACACCAGCGGCCTTCTCGTGCTCACCGATGACGGTGAGCTTGCGTTTCGCCTCACGCACCCGCGCTACAAGGTGGCCAAGGAGTATGTCGTCGTGGTCGCCGGCAGCCCGAACTCTGACGATCTCGAATTGCTGCGCAAGGGCGTCGACCTCGATGACGGCAAGACCGCGCCGGCGGAGGTCGAGGTGGCGGCTTTCGATCCGGCCCTCGGCACGGGCCACACCGAGCTGCGCGTTGTCATCCGCGAAGGCCGCCACCGGCAGGTGCGCCGCATGCTGCACGCGGTGGGCCACAAGGTGCAGTCCTTGCGCCGCACCGGTTTCGGCCCCCTGAAGCTAGGCCGGTTGAAGACCGGCGACTGGCGCGTCCTCGGCGAAGCAGAGGTAGAGGCCCTGCACCGGGCGGTTCGGATCGAGCCGTCATGATCATCGCCATCGACGGCGGCGTTGCGACCGGAAAGTCGGCGGTCGGCAGACGCGTCGCCGAGCGGCTCGGCCTCCCCTTCATCGACAGCGGTTTGATGTACCGGGCCATCACCAGGCTGGCGGCCGAGCGAGGCATCGACCCGGGTGACACTGAGGCGGTGGCGAAGCTTGCCCGCTCAGTGAGGCTCACAGTCGACGGCGAGCGGGTGTGGGCGGACGCGGTCGAGCTTACCGACGGCATTTACGACGCGGACTTCGCCGATGCCCTGCCTCGCGTATCCGCCAATCCCGGCGTGCGCGAAGCGCTCGTCGCGCAGCAGAGGAGCCTTGGACTCAACGGCGTCGTGATGGCGGGTCGCGACATCGGCACCGTCGTATTTCCGGACGCTGACTACAAATTCTTCCTGACCGCGAGCCTCGATGAGAAGGTGCGCCGTCGGGAGGCTCAGTTCGAGCGTCGCGGGGAGCGCGTCGATTCCGAGGTGATGCGCAAAGAGGTGGAGACTCGCGACCGAGTCGACACCGAGCGAGCGGTGGCGCCGCTGCGGCCTGCGCCAGATGCGGTCGTAATCGACACCGACAACCTCACTGTCGACCAGGTGGTGGACCTCATCGCGGAGCACGTCAACGAGGGAAGGGTCGGCCGGTGATATACGCCTTCATGCGCTGGCTTATGCGCGCGCTGACGCGCACATTTCTGCTCGGTCTTTTCAGAGTGGTCGGGGTCGAGAACGTGCCCCGACGCGGCCCGCTGATCGTCTGCCCGAACCATTCGGCGACGCTGGATCCACCGCTCGTGCCCGCGTTCCTGCCGCGGGCGGACTCGTGGAGCATGGCCAAGTCGGACTTCTTCAAAGGCGGGTTCGTGACCTGGCTGTTCCGTCACTACCAGGCGTTCCCGGTTGTGCGTCACTCTGCCGACCGCACCGCGTTGCGCACGGCCTTCGAGATCCTGAAGTCTGGGCATGCGCTGATCATGTATCCGGAGGGCACTCGGGTCGAGTCGGGCGTGCTGGCTCAGCCCGAGCCCGGGGCGGGCTTCATCGCCCAGAAGGCCGCGTGTCCGGTCGTGCCGGTGGGGCTCACCGGGACCCGCGACTGCCTGCCCAAAGGAGCGCGCTGGCCGCGGAGGACGCCCGTGAGCATCACCTTCGGCAAGCCCTTCATGGTCCTGTCGAAACGCCCCGACGGCACGAGGATCACGCGCGAGGAGGCGTCGGACGCGATCATGCTCGAGATCGCGGAGCTGCTGCCCGAGTACCAGCGCGGAGGGTTCAGAGACCTGGACGCGTGGCGAAAGCGACTGAGGGGAGTCACCGTGCCGGTCGACATAGCCACGACTGGGAGTCACGACGCGCGCTGACGACGAGCTGGGAAGAAGGAGTTGAGGTCAGGCCCGGAGGCTGAGTGCGCGCCCGGCCTGGGTGATAGCAACGGATGCTTTGAGCACTCCTTGTTTTCGTGTTTCTTGAAATTAACAGGGCGATTTTGTTGACCTGCCAAACAGATGTTCGTATCATGTGATCATGGCATTAGGGAGTGGGGTTGCTGTGTCGGGAGAGCTCCTGGGCTACAAGCTCATCGGCCTCCGCCAGGCCATAGACAGCCTGGAGCTGGAGTTCGCGCAGACCGCGGCTGACTTCGCCCGCACCAACGAGTACGACGAGCAGGGCTCGACCAGCCCCATCGACTGGATCCGCCACACCTGCCACATGACCAGCACTACCGCTGCTGCTTCGTTGGCTGTAGGCAAGAACCTGGAGCGACTGCCAGTCAGCGTCCAGGCCATGAAGAGCGGCGAGGTCGGCTTCGCCCATCTCACGGTCATGGCGCGCACGATGAATGCGGTCCGGGATCGATTTCAAGAGGACCGGCTCCTGGAGCAGGCGCG